>Ga0228700_1000037_pt1 | contig 148381 bp, 138 predicted proteins | sample McNCre317_Aug_MG_FD_178019 | JGI IMG/M metagenome (GOLD analysis project Ga0228700, IMG submission 178019) | Freshwater microbial communities from McNutts Creek, Athens, Georgia, United States - 3-17_Aug_MG | ecosystem: Environmental > Aquatic > Freshwater > Creek | place: USA: Georgia...
TGAAAGGGACTCCTCAAAACACAGAGATAAAAGCGATGGAGCTCCGAAAGCGCATTCAACAAACCTGAAAACATCGGAAGGGAAGCGAAACTGATCTGGTCACCGCAAACATTGCGCCGCTGTTTTCCTACAGCGACGCTTGGCCATTATGCGCCATAAATCCAGAAAAGGTGCAAGGGGTATCCCTGCAAGGCGCGCCATGGTGGGCTTCTTCACACAAAACCGCTGATTTACCAGCTCACTTCGCGATCGGGTGTGGCACTGATTTTGTGCACTGTCAAATCAGCACCGTCGTATTCCTCTTCCTGGCTGAGCTTCAAACCCAATGTGATTTTGAGGAAACCGTAAACCACAAAGCCACCCAGCAGGGCCCAGCTCACGCCCATGACCGTGCCGATCAACTGGGCTGTGAAATTCACGCCCCCCAGGCCTCCCAGGCTCTGAAGGCCGAAAATACCGGCCGCAATACCACCCCAGGCGCCACACAAACCATGCAATGGCCAGACGCCCAGGACATCATCAATCTTCCACTTGTTCTGCGTCAGGGTGAACATGACCACGAACAAAGCGCCCGCCACGGCACCCACCGCCAAAGCACCAAAGGGGTGCATCAGGTCAGAACCTGCACACACAGCCACCAAGCCAGCCAATGGCCCGTTGTGGACAAAGCCGGGGTCGTTTTTTCCCAACAACAAAGCGGTCAAGGTGCCGCCGACCATGGCCATCAAGGAATTGACCGCGACCAGGCCCGAAATCTTGTCCAGGGTCTGCGCGCTCATCACGTTGAAACCGAACCAGCCCACAATCAAAATCCAGGCACCCAAGGCCAAGAAGGGGATGCTCGATGGTGGATGCGCCGAAACCTGGCCGTCCTTGCGGTAACGGTTGTAACGCGCGCCGAGCAAAAGGACCGCAGGCAAAGCGATCCAGCCGCCCATGGCATGAACGACCACCGAACCCGCAAAGTCATGGAACTCGTCGCCGGTGAAGGCCTTGATCCAGGCCTGCACACCAAAATGTTGGTTCCAGGCGATGCCCTCGAAGAAGGGGTAGACAAAGCCAACGATCACGGCCGTCGCAATCAATTGGGGCCAGAACTTGGCGCGCTCGGCAATGCCACCGGAAATGATGGCGGGAATGGCCGCAGCGAAGGTCAGCAGGAAAAAGAACTTGACCAGCTCATAACCATTTTTAGCCGCGAGCACTTCAGCACCCACGAAGAAACTGGTGCCGTAGGCCACGCCGTAGCCGACCACAAAATAAACCACGGTGGACACCGAGAAATCCACCAGGATCTTCACCAGTGCGTTGACCTGGTTTTTTTTACGAACCGTGCCCAATTCCAGAAAGGCAAAACCGGCGTGCATGGCCAAAACCATGATACCGCCCAACAAAATAAAGAGCGCATCCGCGCCCTGTTTCAGTGCATCCATCACTGTCCTCTTGGTTTTTTGATTTGATTTGGTGCAGAAAAAGCCAAAACCGACTTTTAGCACCAAGACAAAGCAGGATTCATGCCCAATTTGATGCGGTTATACCCAATGGTGCAAGCTTTGGTGCACGAATGCCTCAAGGCTGGCTGGCCACTGTGTCCCGTAAGATCGCTGTTTTTGACTGGCAACAGGGCTCAGGCCCGCATTCACACATGGAAGCTTTCCTGATTTCTACCGGCATCGTGGCCCTGGCCGAAATGGGTGACAAAACCCAATTGTTGTCGCTGGTGCTGGCGGCACGTTTTCGCAAGCCCTGGCCCATCGTGCTCGGCATTTTTGTGGCCACCATGGCCAACCATGGGCTGGCGGGTGCGGTAGGCAGCTGGGTCACCACCGTGTTGGGCCCTGACGTGCTGCGCTTGGTGCTCGGCGTGTCGTTCATCGCCATGGCGGTGTGGATGCTGATCCCCGACAAACTGGACGACGAAGACACCGGCAGCGCGCCGCGCATGGGTGTGTTTCTGACCACCGTGGTGGCCTTCTTCCTGGCCGAGATGGGCGACAAAACCCAGATCGCCACCGTCATGCTGGCCGCGCAATACCAGGCTTGGTTCGCCGTGGTGGCGGGCACCACCTTGGGCATGATGCTGGCCAACGCCCCTGTGGTGTGGCTGGGCGACGCCATCACCAAGCGCGTGTCATTGCGCCTGGTGCACTTGGTGTCGGCCGTGGTCTTTGCCGTGCTGGGCTTGGTGGCCTTGATCGGTTGGGGTCGCTGAGGCGCGCTCAAGCTGGGGGCTGGCGTCTGTAAATGACGTGGTACACCCCGGCCACCAACACCGCACCCCCCAACAAGTTGCCCAAAATCACCGCCACCCAATTGCCCAAGACGCCCGACCAGGTAACCAAGGGCAAGGCCGTCGCAGTGCTGGCCCCATGCTGCACCAGCATGGCCAAGGGCATCAGGTACATGTTGGCAATGCTGTGTTCAAACCCTGCGGCCACAAACGCCATCACGGGCAACATCACGGCAACAGCCTTGTCCACCACACTGCGCCCGGCCATCGCCATCCAGACCGCCATGCACACCAGGATGTTGCACAAGATGCCGCGCAGCAGGGCGGTCCCAAACGAGAGGTCCTGTTTGGCCAAGGCCATTTTGACAACCTGCTGACCCACCGCGCCACCGTTCAGATCGGTGTGCCCGCTGGCAAACACCAGCCAGGCCAGGCCGACCGCGCCCACCCCATTGGCCAGGCACACCACGACCCAGTTGCGCAAAACCTGCCAAGCGCCGATGCGCCCATCGGCCCAGGCCATGACAATCAGGTTGTTGCCCGTGAACAATTCAGCGCCTGCCACCACCACCATGAGCAAGCCCGTGGAAAACACCAGCCCCCCGAGCAGCGCACTGGTCGCAAAGCCCAGGGAGGGATCCGACTTGACCAGCACAAACAACATGGCGCCCAGGCCAATGAAAGCACCCGCCAGCACACCCAGCAAGGCCAGAGGCCACACACCCAGACGGGCTTTGGCCTCGCCCACCGACTCGATGCGGCGGGCAATCTCAACAGGACTGTAGGCGTCCGCGCCATAAAGATCCGACATGTTTGTGCTCCTGCGTATGCGCAGGAATGAGCTTAAACCACCGTGCGTCCGAACACGACAGGAAGCTGCGCACGCCCTGATGGCGGCGGTTTATACTTGCAGAGCGCCGATTTGCTCCAGCTTGCGGGCGCAGGGATCACGGAATTCCAAAATGCAGCTAAAGAGGCAGAGCCCAACCCGGTATCGCTTCTTCAGCGTTATCGGGTTTTTTTGTTTGCACCATGCATTTGATTGCCACGCCACAGTCGATGACCTTTGAAACCGCCTTGCCCTTGCAAAGCGGTGCATCGATCCGTGGCTATTCACTCAGTTACGAAACCTACGGCACGCTCAACGCCGACAAGTCCAACGCGGTGCTGGTCTGCCACGCGCTCAACGCTTCGCACCATGTGGCAGGCGTCTATGCCGACCAGCCGAACAACGTGGGCTGGTGGGACAACATGATCGGCCCGGGCAAACCGCTGGACACCGACCGCTTTTTTGTCATTGGCGTCAACAACCTCGGCTCCTGCTTCGGCTCCACCGGCCCCATGCATGTGAACCCCGACACGGGCCGTGTGTACGGCGCCGACTTCCCCGTGGTCACGGTGGAAGACTGGGTCAATGCCCAAGCCCGTCTGCTGGATGCGCTGGGCATTGCACAGCTGGCCGCCGTGATGGGCGGGAGTCTGGGCGGCATGCAGGCGCTATCCTGGACACTGCAGCACCCCGAGCGTGTGAAGCACGCGGTGGTGGTGGCCAGCGCGCCCAACCTGAACGCCGAGAACATCGCTTTCAACGAGGTGGCACGCCGCGCCATCGTGACCGATCCGGACTTCCACAACGGTCACTTTTACGAGCACGGCGTGGTACCCAAACGCGGCTTGCGCATCGCCCGCATGATCGGCCACATCACGTATCTCAGCGACGATGTGATGAACGAGAAGTTCGGGCGCGAATTGCGCAACGCCGTCAACAGCGAAACGGGCTACAAGTACTCCACTCAAGAAGTGGAGTTCCAGATCGAAAGCTACCTGCGCTACCAGGGCGACAAGTTCAGCGAGTACTTCGATGCCAACACCTATTTGCTGATCACCCGGGCGCTCGACTACTTCGACCCGGCCCGCGCCTTTGGCGGTGACCTGTCGCAAGCGCTGGAACGGGCCATCTGCAAATTCCTGCTGGTGAGCTTCACCACCGACTGGCGCTTCTCGCCTGCGCGCAGCCGCGAAATCGTCAAGGGCCTGATCGACAACCGCCGCGATGTGAGCTACGCCGAGATCGACGCGCCACACGGGCACGACGCCTTCTTGCTCGACGACGAACGCTACATGAATGTGGTGCGGGCCTACTTCGGCCAGATCGCCCAAACCCTTGGAGCTGCCGCATGAGCGACCCCTTGATCATGCAAGCCATTGCCCGACTGGTGCCTCAAGGCGCCCGCGTGCTCGACCTGGGCTGCGGTGACGGTGCGCTGCTGGCCTACCTGCAGGAACACAAAGGCTGCACCGGCTACGGCGTGGAACTCGACGACGCCAACGTGCTGGCCTGCGCCCAGCGCGGCGTGAACGTGCTGCAACTGAACCTGGACCAAGGCCTCAAAGTTTTTGCCGACCAGTCTTTTGACGTGGTGCTACAGATCGACACGCTGCAACACCTGCGCAATGCCGAAACCATGCTGCGCGAGACCGCCCGCGTGGGCAAGATCGGCATCGTGGCCTTCCCGAACTTTGCGCACTGGTTCAACCGCCTGAGCGTGCTGCGCGGCCGCATGCCAGTGACCAAGCGCCTGCCCTACCAGTGGTACGACACGCCCAACATCCGCGTGGGCACCTTTGCCGACTTTGCGGATCTGGCCCGCAAAAACGATCTGCATGTGATTGACGCGTTTGGCCTGCAGTACGGCCAGGAAGTGCGGCTGTGGCCCAACCTGATGGCGGGCACGGCGGTGTTCAAACTGCAACGCGGCTGAACAAGCATGGATCCCGGATCAAGTCCGGGATGACAAGTGCTTTGCATGGCCCAATCCAGGCGCCGTGTCTTGTCACTGCTCAGTGGGCAGCGCGGGCTTGCTGCAGCGCTTCGCGCAGTACTTGCAAATCACCAATGTGGTTGGCCAGCAGCAAGATCAGGCGGGCATTGAGCGCCTCGCTTTGCTCATCGCTCAAACCGTTGTGGGCTTCGATCAGTTGTTCATAAAACTCGTCGCCGGGCGAAAAATCCCGAAAGAATCGGCGGCCCGCCTCATGGAAATTCGGTTCGGTTTTCAGTGCAGTCGTGCTCATGTCCATCTTCCTCAGGCTTTGCAAATGGCGCGGGCCACAGCGGCTTGCACAGCGTCCGCCTGTAACTGGCGCCAGCGGGCGACCACATGCTGGTCTGGCCGCAACAGATAGGTCGTGCCCGCTTGGGAGTCGTAGCGTTTGGCCACCCAGCCTTGGGCATCGACCAGAACGGCAAAGCCGGGCACAGTCAGCGCTGTGGGTGACACGATCAGGGTGTCCACCGGCACGGCGCCTTGTTTCAAGGCCTGCAGTGTGGCCAAAGTCTCAGCACTGGGGGCGGCATCGACAAACAGCAGGCACTGGAAACCCTTGCCCATCTGATCGAGCAGCCAGGCGTCTTGTCCGTTGACTTGCACGGGCGCATCGTCCATCGGTGCACCCGGCACCATCTGCCCCGCAAACACTTCTGCATCGGGCGTGTTGAGCACCGAGTTGGTCAGGAAGGACGGCACCGACAAACGGCCCGAGTTCACCAGCTTGCGCGCAAAGGGATGGTGCTTGGCCAGCGCCAGCACCGAATTGCGAAAAGTCTTGCTGGTGCGGCTCTTGGGCGTGATGAAGTCGGTCGAGCGCGTCGAGTTCATGATGTTCTCATCGGCCGCAAACTGGCGGTCGTGTGCGTAGGTGTCGAGCAGCCTGTCACCGGCCTGGCCCTTCATGACCAGCGCCAGCTTCCACATCAGATCGTCCACATCCTGGAAGCCCGAGTTGGCGCCGCGTGCACCAAAGGGCGAGACCTGGTGCGCCGCATCGCCCACGAACAGCACGCGGCCATGACGGAAGTCGGTCATGCGGCGGCACTGGAAGGTGTAGATGCTGACCCACTCCAGCTCAAACGGACGGTCGTCGCCCAGCATGGCCTGCAGGCGCGGGATGACTTTCTCAGGCTTCTTTTCTTCTTCGGGGTCGGCGTCCCAGCCGAGCTGGAAGTCGATGCGCCAGACGTTGTTGCTTTGCTTGTGCAGCAGCACGCTCTGGTTGGGGTGAAAGGGCGGGTCAAACCAGAACCAGCGCTCGGCGGGGTAGTCGGCCTTCATGATCACGTCGGCGATCAAAAAGCGGTCCTGGAACACGCGGCCTTCGATGTCCAAGCCCAGGTGCCGGCGGATCGGGCTGCGCGCACCGTCGGCCACGACCAGCCAGTCGGCCTCAATGTCGAAGGTGCCGTCGGGCGTTTCCACCGTCAGCGTGGCGTGGTCGTCATGGCGGGTGACGGCCGTGACTTTGTGCTGCCAGCGGATGTCGGCACCCAGTTCGAGTGCGCGGGCGATCAGCATTTCCTCGATGTGGTACTGCTGCAAATTGATCATGCCGGGGCGCTTGTGGCCGGCGTCGGGCACCAGGTTGAACTGGTAGACCTCGTCTTCTTCGAGGAAGGTGCGACCAATGTTCCAGCTCACGCCCATATCGCATGCCTGATCGGCAATGCCCAGACGGTCCAGGATTTCGAGCGAGCGCTTGGCGTAACACACCGCCCGCGAGCCGACCGAGACGGTCTTGTCGTCGTCCAGCACCAGCACCTCCAGCCCTTGCAGACGGGCATCGATGGCGGCAGCCAGACCAACAGGTCCCGCGCCGATGACGATCAAAGGCTTGCGCTGCGGTGGCGTCGTCATCCATTCGGTGGACGCTTTGTACGGATAAATCGGGTTGACGTAAGCACCCATGCGTGGTCTCCGGCAGTGTGAAAAAGCACCCCTCGGTGCAAGACCTGTAATTTACCATTGATAAATCAATTTACCTATCCGTAATTTCAAAAACTGGAGGCAAGGCCCTGATTTAGGTGCTGTCGCCTGACTTTCAGCAAAGAAAAGCCACTGCGGCTATGCTTTCCACTTGTTTGTTTGTATGACAAGTACATGAGTCAACATTTCACCCCCGTCTCCAGCGGTGCCAGGCTGTCCGATCAGGTGGCCGAACAACTGGCGACCGAGATCAAGCAGGGGCGCTTGCAGCCGGGCGACAAGTTGCCCACCGAAGCGCGTCTGGTCGAGCAATTTCAGGTCAGTCGCACCGTGGTGCGCGAAGCGGTGTCCCGACTCAAATCGCTGGGGCTGGTCGACTCACGCCAGGGCAGCGGGGTGTTTGTCAACAACCAGCTGCCGTTTGCACCGCTGAACTTTGAAGCCCAGCTGGCGGCTTCTGAGGAGGCCGTGATCCAGATGGTGGAAGTGCGCCGCGCTCTGGAGGCCGAGGTGGCTGCACTGGCGGCACAACGGCGCACCACAGCTGACATTCGCGCCATGGCGCATGCTGTCAAGGCACTGGATGCGGCTGTTCAGGCAGGCCACAACGGTGTGGACGAGGACATGAAATTTCACCGCGCCATTGCCGATGCGGCACGCAACCCCTTCCTCATCCAAACGCTGGAGTATCTGGGGCAGTTCCTGCGCGGCGTCACCCAGGTCACACGCGCCAATGAAGCGCGCCGCGTCGACTTTGCCAACGAAGTACAGGCCGAACACCAAGCCATCCTGGAGGCGGTCAAAGCCGGCGATGCCACGGCTGCCCAGCAGGCGGCCACCACCCACATGGGCAACGCCATCGTGCGCATTCAAAACGCAGATCCGGCGTTTTGGCAACAAGAGGGGGAACGCCTGGCGCAACCCCTGGTCAAAGGCGTCAGGCGCACACCGGCATGAACCGCCCACCTCAACCCATCACGAGCACTTCATGGATCTGAAACTGCACAACCAACACATCTTGATTACCGGCGGCAGCAAAGGTATTGGTCTGGCCTGCGCGCACGCTTTTTTGGAAGAAGGCGCTCGCGTGACCCTGGTCTCGCGCGAGCCCAGCAACCTGAGTGCTGCCCTTCAAAAATTGGAGGCGCAATTTGCCCCCGACCGGATCCACACCGTGGCGGCCAATCTGCGCGATCCACAAGCCGCCCTGGCTGCGCTGGACGCAGCCGAGGCCGCATTCGGACCGGTCGATGTGCTGGTCAACTCGGCCGGTGCCGCCAAACGCACACCCGCACCCGAGCTGACGCCCGAGGCCTGGCAAGACGCCATGCAGGCCAAGTACTTCACCACCATCCACATGATCGACCCGACCATCAAACGCATGGCCGCTCGTGGCAAAGGCGCGGTGGTCAACGTGGTGGGCAATGGCGGCAAGGTGGCCAGCCCGATCCACCTGCCCGGTGGCGCGGCCAATGCGGCCTTGATGCTGGCCAGCGCGGGGCTGGCCGCCGCTTATGGCCCGCAGGGCATCCGCGTCAATGCGATCAACCCCGGCCTGACGCGCACCGACCGCCTGCAAGAAGGCCTGGTGGCCGATGCACGCAACCAAGGCATCAGCACCGAGCAAGCGATGGCACAGGCCGTCTCGCGCATTCCCCTGGGTCGCATGGCCGAGCCCGAAGAAATCGCCAACGCCGTCGTCTTTTTGGCCTCCGTCAAAGCCAGTTACATCACCGGCATTTGCATGAGCATGGACGGGGCACTCAACCCGATCGTGGTGTGATGCGCCCCACCACATGGCTGGCCGCGCTGTGTCTGGGCCTGTGTGCCCTGACAGCTTCGGCCCAGGCCCCTGCGCCCTTGGGCACGGTGGCGTCCGTGGACGTGCCCCGCTACATGGGCACCTGGTACGAAATCGCCAAGTACCCCAACTGGTTTCAAAAGAAATGCGCCAGCAGCATCAGCGCCACCTACAGCCTGCAAACCGATGGCCAGGTGCAGGTGCTCAATCGCTGCAAAACCGCCAGCGGTGAGTGGAGCGAAGCCCTGGGCATGGCGCGCCAGATTGGGCGCGCCAACTCAGCCCGTCTGCAAGTGCGCTTTGCGCCCGCATGGCTGTCGTTCATCCCCATGGTCTGGGGCAATTACTGGATCATCGACCTGGATCCGCAATACCAATGGGTGGTGGTCAGCGAGCCAAGCCGGGAGTATTTGTGGATTCTGTCGCGCACACCCGAGTTGCCCGCAGCGACCTATCAGGGCTTGCTCGACAAACTCGCCGCCAACGGCTTTGACCCGCAGCGCATCCAGCTCAGCACGCCGTGAAGCCAGCCCAACTCACTTGACCTGGATGTCTTCCAAGTATTTGAGCAGCGAGAGGATACGATCCTGCGCAGACCACTCTGCGGTGCGCGCCGAGTCACCCGGCCTGGTCATGGCGCGCTTTTTGAACACCTGACCCCACACCGGCATTTCTCGCGAACCGTGCGGGCCTGCATCGCCCAGCCAGCGGCCATCGATCACTTCACCGACCTGCTCTTGCGGAAACTCTCCGCCATTGCGCTGCGCGATCGTCGTCAGGTCGGCGGGCGGCTTGACCAGCGAAGAACGCATTGGTCCATCGCCTTTACCCGTCATGCCGTGGCAACTGGCGCAGTTGTCGCGGAAGTCGGCGCGCCCCAAGGCGATGGAGGTCTGGGCCGAAGCCAGCGATGTGAAGAACATCAAGCTGGCCGCGATGAGCAAAGCGGTCGGTGTTTTTTTCATGGATGTAGCAAATTCAAAAGCCATGCCCGCATCGTACAGAAAGCGGGGCACCGCTTGGGTCATCTGACACACCTTGCGTCATCACGTCGGATCAACCGTTGAAGATCGAAACCGACTTGGTGTTGAGGTAAGCCTCCAGCGCCTCGGGGCCGCCTTCGGAACCGTAGCCCGAATCCTTGATGCCGCCAAAAGGCATTTCAGGCCAAGGCGCGGCAGGCTGGTTGACCCACAACATGCCCACTTCCAGGCGCTGGCTCAGCAGGTGCATGGTTTTGAGCGAATTGGTGAAGGCATAACCGGCCAGACCGAAAGGCAGGCGGTTGGCCTCGGCGATCGCGTCTTCGATCTTCTCGAAAGTGCGGATCGCGGCAATCGGGCCAAAAGGCTCGTTGTTCACCACATCGGCGTCCAACGGCACATGCGACAAGACCGTGGGTGCAAAGAAGTTGCCTTCGGAACCAATGCGCTCGCCCCCGGTGAGCAGCTTAGCGCCTTTGGCCAGCGCGTCTTTTGTGATCGCCTGCATGGCCGTCAGGCGCCGGTCGTTGGCCAAGGGGCCCATGTTCGTGCCTTCGGCCAGGCCGTCACCCACCTTCAAAGCGCCCGCATGCGCGGCGAACACTTGGGCGAATTCGTCGGCGATCTTGTGGTGCACCAAAAAGCGTGTGGGCGAAATGCACACCTGACCGGCGTTGCGGAACTTGGCAGCGCCTGCGGCTTTCACAGCCAAAGCGATGTCACCGTCTTCGGCCACGATCACCGGGGCGTGACCGCCCAGCTCCATGGTCACGCGCTTCATGTGCTGACCGGCCAGCGCGGCCAGTTGCTTGCCCACCGGGGTGGAGCCAGTGAAGGTCATCTTGCGGATGACCGGGTGTGCGATCAGGTAGTTCGAGATTTCAGACGGGGTGCCGAACACCAGACCGATCACACCGGCAGGCACGCCCGCGTCGTGAAAAGCGCGGATCAGCTCGGCAGGCGATGCCGGGGTTTCTTCAGGGGCCTTGACGATGATGGAGCAACCGGTGGCCAAAGCGGCCGACATCTTGCGCACGGCCTGGTTGATCGGGAAGTTCCAGGGCGTGAAAGCGGCCACAGGACCCACGGGCTGCTTGAGCACGTTTTGCTGCACGTTGATGTTGCGCGGCGGCACGATGCGGCCATACACACGGCGGCCTTCTTCGGCAAACCACTCGATGATGTCGGCGGCGGACATGGCCTCGATTTTGGCTTCGGCCAGCGGCTTGCCTTGCTCTTGTGTGAGCAGCTGGGCAATTTGCGGCGCGCGTTCGCGCATCAGGGCGGCGGCCCTGCGCATGATGGCGCTGCGCTCGTTGGCGGGCACATCGCGCCAGATCTCAAAACCCTTTTGCGCCGCTTGCGCCGCACGCTCCAGATCGGCCACACCGGCGTGGGCCAATCGGCCAATCTCGGTGCCGGTGGCGGGGTTGAACACGGGCAGGGTGCGCCCGCTTTCGGCATCGCACCATTGGCCGTTGATGAAGAGCTGGGTGTTGGGGTAAGTCATGGGCTTGTCCTGATGAACGCCTGAATCGGCGGTGGGCGCATTGTGTCCGAAATGGGTCCGGCCTGCGTCAAGCACGGGACACACTCAAGCCGGTCGCAGGGCCTTGGCCAGATGTTCGATCAGCACGTTCACACGGTGCGGGATGTAACGGTTGCTGGGCAGCACCGCATAAATGCCCAAAGGCGGTGGCGCGAAGTCCTGCAGCAACTCGACCACCTCGCCCCGTGCCAAAAAAGGCTCGGCGATGAAGTCCGGCTGCCGGGTGATGCCCATGCCTTGCGCGGCCGCTTGCGTGAGGGCCAGGCCGTTGTTGGCACGGATGCGGCCCCGCACCGGGAACGCCGACACCTGCGCACCGACCTGGTAAGTCCAGGTGGCCGCGCTCATGGTCATGGAATACACCAGGCATTCGTGGTGCCGCAACTGGTCCGGGTGCAGCGGCAGGCCATGCTCCGACAGGTAAGCGGGCGAAGCCAGCGTGAGCAAGCGGCACTGGCCCAGATGGCGCACGATGTCGCCCGGCTGCAAATCGGCGGTGATGCGGATCGACAGGTCGATGCCTTCTTCGATCAGGTTGGAGCGCTGGTCCGAAAAATCCATCATCAGCTCGATGTGCGGCTGCACCTTGGCAAAGTCGAGCAGGGCGGGCATGAGCCGCTGCAAGCCAAAGCTCAGCGGCAAACCCAAACGGATGCGGCCACGCGGCACGGCCTTTTCTTCGTCCAGACTGGCCTCGGCGGCATCCACCATGTTCAGGATGACACGGCACTTTTCCAGATAGGCCGCCCCGGCGGCGGTCAAGGTCAGGCTGCGGGTGCTGCGCGTGATGAGCTTGACGCGCAGGTGCTTTTCCAGCGCGGCGATCTGGCGCGTGACCACCGAGCGCGCGACCTGCAGCTGGTCGGCCACGGCAGTGAAGCTGCCCGCTTCGGCCACGCGCACAAAGATTTGCATTGCATCGAGTTTGTCCATTGTTGCCAATTTTGCAACAAATATTTGCACATTGGCTACTTTTTCAAATCATCCGAACGGCCTACAGTCACCCTATCGAAAGCGAAAACACCATGTCCACCCCACGATCCGTCCTGTTTGTGCCCCACGGCTCCCCCATGTTTGCCCTGCGCCCCGGCGCTGCAGGCGCGGCCATGAGCGAACTGGTGCCCACGCTGGGCACACCCCGCGCCATCGTGGTGGTCAGCCCCCATTGGGAGACCGCTGCGCCCACCGTGGGCTTTGCCATCCGACCCGAAACCATCCACGACTTCGGTGGTTTTGACCCCCGCCTGTACGAGATGCAATACCCCGCCACCGGCTGCCCTGAAGCCGCCGCGCAGGTGGTGGCCGCCTTGCAGGCCGCAGGCCTGCCTGCCCTGCAAGACGCACAGCGCGGTCTGGACCACGGCGCCTGGACGCCCTTGCGACAGATGTTCCCGGATGCCGACATCCCCATCGTCCCGCTGTCGGTCCAAAGCCATCTGGGTCCAGCCCACGCCTTGCGTGTAGGCCAGGCGCTGGCACCACTGACCGAGCAGAACATCCTGATCGTGGCCTCGGGCAATGTGACGCACAACCTGCGCGACTTCATGACTGTGAGCATGCAAGGCGGCGCCACGCCCGCCTATGTGCAGGAATTTGCCGACTGGATCCACACACACATGGTGCAGCGCGATGTGGCCGCTTTGCTGAACTACCGGCAACAGCCCTCTGGTCAACGCGCCCACCCAACCGACGAACATTTGCTGCCTTTGTTCACCGCGCTGGGCGCTGCAGGTGCTGATGCACAGCCCGAAGCCTTCTTTCGCGGCATCAGTGACCACGTCATCGCCATGGATGGCTACACCTTTCATTGAACAGGACACACACGATGAGCACCCACTACACCCCTCTGGCCAAAAGCCTGCACTGGCTGATGGCCCTCATGATCTTCGGTCTGCTGGCCTTGGGTTTTTATATGAGCGACTTGCCCTTGTCGCCCGAAAAACTGCAACTGTATTCCTGGCACAAATGGGCCGGCGTGACGGTCTTTGTGCTGGTCTGGCTGCGCCTGGCCTGGCGCGTCACACACCGCCCACCGGCCTTGCCAGGCAGCATGTCACCCCTGATGCAACTGGGCGCGCATGCCGGTCACCTGATGCTGTATGGGCTGATGATCGCCATCCCTTTGAGTGGCTGGTTGATGAGTTCGGCCAAAGGTTTTCAAACCGTGTGGTTTGGCGTCTTGCCCATCCCTGACCTGATCGGCAAAGACAAGGCCTTGGGCCAATCGCTGGCCGAATTGCACGAAGCCTTGAACATCGGCTTGTTGCTGCTGGTCATCGGCCATGCACTGGCCGCCGCATTCCACCACTTTGTCCACAAGGACGACACACTGCGCCGCATGTTGCCCCGCGCATCCAAGAACTGAGAACACCATGAACATCCTGACCAAAACATTGGCCCTGGCCATCACCGCCCTGACCTTGCAAGCGCAAGCGGCCCCTTACCAATCCATCGTGCAGGCCAAAAGCAGCGTGACTTTCAGCTACAAACAAATGGGCGTGGCCATCGACGGCCGCTTCAAGAAGTTTGCGGCACAAGTGAACTTTGACCCCGCGAAAGCCGATGCCGCCAAAGCCAGCTTCGACGTCGAGCTGGCCAGCGTGGACGCCGGATCGAGCGAGGCCGACGGCGAAGTCGTGACCAAGTCCTGGTTCAACGCCGCCGCATTCCCCAAAGCCACCTTTGTGGCCAAGCAAATCAAACAGACGGCCCCCAACCAATACGAAGTGACCGGCGCACTCAGCATCAAAGGCCAGACCCGCGAAGTGAAGTTCCCCATGAAGCACACCGCGCAAGGCAAAGACGGCGTGTTGACGGGCAGCTTCACGATCAAGCGTGGCGACTTCAACATCGGCGAAGGCATGTGGGCCAAGTTCGATGTGGTGGCCAACGACATCCAAGTCAACTTTTCCCTCACCGCTTCACAAGGCAAATGAACTTGCCCAAGACATGGACCCCCGATCAAGTCGGGGGTGACAAGAAATTGTCATTCCCACCTCTTGTGTCATACGCGCCTCTTGAGTCATATGCGCATCTTGTGTCATTCGCGCCTCAAGTGTCATACCCGCGCACGCGGGTATCCATCCCCTTTTTCTCGTCTCACTTTTTTAACAGGAGCTTTCCCATGACATCTTTGAAAAAACTCACCGCCGCTTTGGCCTTCGCATCCCTGGCCGCTGGCTCGGCCCTGGCTGCACCCGTGACCTACAACGTGGACAGCACGCACACCTTCCCCCGTTTTTCGTACTCGCACTTCGGCTACTCGACCCAGTTGAGCAGCTTCGGCAACACCACTGGCAAAGTCGTGCTGGACGCTGAAGCCAAAACTGGCTCGGCCGACATCGTGATCGACATGAAATCGGTGAACACCGGCTTTGCGGACTTCAACGGCCACATCCAGGGCGAAGACTTTCTCGACACCGCCAAGTTCCCCACCGCGACCTTCAAGTCCACCAAAGTGGTGTTTGAAGGCGACAAGCCCAAGGCCATCGAAGGCAACCTGACCATCAAAGGCGTGAGCAAGCATGTGACCCTGACGGTCACCAGCTTCCAGGCCATGCCTCACCCCATGATGAAAAAGCCAGCCTTGGGTGCCAACGCCTTCACCACCATCAAGCGCAGCGAATTCAACGCTGGCAAATACGCCCCTTACGTGGGTGACGACGTGCGCATCGACATCGCCATCGAAGCCATGGCCCAGTGATAAGTTGATCGCTTGATCCGGCACGCCGGGTCATGAAATTCAAAGCCCCCCGCGATGCATGCCATGGCGGGGGGCTTTGCTTTGAGGGTATCTATCGAAGTCACACCCTCTGGTGGATGGCCGGCACATGGGGGCTTGCCTAGCATGGTGATTCGTTCAGTTCCATCACACACCATGCACGCAGAAACACACACGCTGATGCAGTTGCTGCCGCATGCCCAACCGGAGACCGCAGTGTCCATGTTCAAGAAAATCCTGGTGCCCATCGACGGCAGCAAAACCTCCGACAAAGCTCTGGATTACGCCTTGCGCTTGGCCCACGACAGCAAGGGCCAGGTCCGGCTGGTGCATTGCATTGACGAGCTGTCCTTTTTGGGCAGCCACGAATACTCGGGCGAACTGATGCAAATTGCCCGCGAAAACGGCAACCGCATTTTGCAAAGCGGCACCGCCACCGCCAAAGCCATGGGCGTGGCCGCAGACCATGTGCTGATCGACCGCGTGGCCCAGCGCTTGGGCGACTCTGTGGCCGATGCCGCAGGCGATTGGGGGGCCGACCTGATCGTGATTGGCACGCACGGGCGGCGGGGTATCGGGCGCGTGTTGCTGGGCAGCGGCTCCGAACAAATCATGCGCCTGTCGCCTGTGCCGGTGCTGATGATCCGCGGCTTCGACTGAGGCCAAGCCATGGGCCGGTGCATCAGCCTTGGGGCTGTGCGTCGGTCACCAAGTCGGCCTGCACCGCGCGCACGCGGTCATCGACGTAATAGCCGCCGTACTCGGTGTACTTGAGCAACACGCGGTCGCACTGCCCACATGTGAAAACATCGCAGCGGTTGTACGGAAAGAACGCCGGTGCAATCGGTGCATCGGGCGAGTCGTAGCGTGTTTTTTCAGGGTGAAACTCTTCATACGTTGGCTCGGGGCCAAAGCTGTCGGGCTCACGCAGGCTGCCCACGCGCGTGACCTGCGCTGCAGGCCAGCGCTCGCCGGGCACGCTCTCCCACGCAGTGCAGGCACCCATGCCGCAGGTGCATGCCCGCGCTGGGTGTTTGTTGGCCAAAGCTTTCAGCGCTTGAGCCTGGAGGGGCGGCGTTTCAGAAAAAGACATGGAAAGAAGAACTGATCACGGCCCCCATTGTGATCATGTTCTCCAAGAGAACGCTCAAGGCTGCACTTTTTTGATCCAGGGCGTATCGGAGGTCAAGTCTGCCCAGCGGCTTTCAGCCTCGTAGGTCACGCGGTCGCCTTCTTTGAAAAAGCCGTTCCTGCGTGCATCGTTTTTGATGTCGGACACCTGCCCATTGGTGTCGCGCACCGTGAGGATCTGACCCGGGCGCTTGGAGGTCTCGCAACCGATTTTCAAGCCGGCGTAATAGCCCAAAATACCGCCCAATGCGCTGCCCGAGCTCTTGTCGACCGATTTGCCCACCCCCTGACCGATGGCGCCGCCCAAAAAGCCAGCGGAACCATTGGCCTCGTCGCAAATGACGGTTTCCTTGACACTCTGAACTTCAACCCCGGCCAAATTACTGGGGCGCGTGGCACACGCCCCCAGGGTCAAAATCAAGGCGATACTGGCGAGAACACAAGAAGAACGCATGGATTTACTTTCTGGAAGAGACAAACAATGGCGGCGATCTTAATTTAAATAAAATTTAAGCATTAATAAAAACGTCTATTTCGTCATTTATTTGTTAAAAGTTGTAGACCTCACCCCCATGAAAACCATGACCCCTCACCTCAACCGCCGCCAATGGCTTGCCCACAGCGCCGCCGCAGGCTTGTCGCTGTCCCCGCTGCTGGCCCAATCCGAGAGCTGGCCCAACAAACCCCTGCGCCTGGTCGTGCCCTTTGCCCCCGGCGGCAGCTCCGAGATCGTGGCCCGCGCCGTGGCCGGAGAAATGGCCAAGGGCCTGGGCCAGAACGTGTTCGTGGAAAACAAGCCCGGCGCGGCAGGCAACATCGCCATGCAGGAAGTGGCCAATAGCACCGACGAGCACACCTTGGTGCTGGGCCACATCGGCACACTGGCGGTGAACCCCTACATCTTCCCCAAGCTACCTTATGACGCCAACAAGGACTTTGTGCCGATCACGCTGATCTCCAAAGTGCCCAGCCTGTATGTGGTGCACCCCGATCTGCCCGTCAAGAACCTCAAGGAATTCGTGGCTTATGCCAAGTCCAAACCAGGCCAGCTGAACTACGGCTCGGCGGGCAACGGCAGCGCAGGGCACCTGGCCTTTGAATACCTGAAGATGGTCACGGACACCTTCATGCTGCACGTGCCTTACCGCGGCACCGGCCCCATGCTGACCGACCTGATGGCGGGCCGTTTGCAAGCGGCCGCCGTGGGTGCGCCGGCACTGCTGCAGTTCATCAAGGCGGGCAAGCTGCGCTGCATTGCCACCGGCACCAGCACACGCCTGCCGCAACTGCCCGATGTGCCCACCGTGGCCGAGCAAGGCTACAAGGGCTTCGAGATGACCCAGTGGTACGGCCTGATGGCCCCCAGCAAATGGCCTAAAGCCCACATCGACCGGCTGGAGCAAGAAGCCGTCAAGGCCGCGCGCAGCAAAGCCGTCAGCGACAAACTCAGCCAGGACACCGCACTGGCCGTGGGCAACACCCGTGCCGAATTTGAAGCCTTCATCAAGCTGGAGCAAGCCCGCTGGAAACCGGTGATTGCGCGGGCGAAGATCGTGCCGGAAGGAGCTTGATCTTCGCTGTGCGACCCATTCTGTTGATCAGACCAAGGTCAATTCAACAACGATGTTGCCCCGTGTCGCGTTCGAATAGGGACACACCTGATGCGCTGTGTCGATCAGGTCTTGCGCCACTGCGCGGTCCAGCCCCGGCAAACTGATCGCCAGCTGGGCCGCAATGCCAAAACCTGCAGGAATGGGGCCAATGTCAATGCTCGCCTCGATGGATGCATCTGCCGGGACGACGACTTTTTTCATGCCCGCCACGTGCTTGAGCGCGCCCATGAAACAGGCCGAATAACCTGCGGCGAACAATTGCTCGGGGTTGGTCGCTCCGCCCATGCCGCCCAAAGCCTTGGGCGGTGAGAGTTTGACGTCCAGCAAGCCGTCGTCTGACACCGAGCGGCCATCGCGGCCTCCGGTGGTGCGGGCTTTGGCGGTGTAAAGCACTTTGTCGAGTTTTGTGGTCATGTCATTTCTCCAATCAAAAGTTAAAACAAGGGTTAAAAAATCAGTTCTGCCTCAATCATTCGAGGCTTGTGCGGGTTCAGCCAAGCTCGACCATCTCGAAGTCGGCCTTGGCCACGCCGCAATCCGAGCATTCCCAGTCTTCAGGAATGTCTTCCAAAGGAGTGCCCGCAGCGATGCCGTCTTCAGGGATACCTTGGGCTTCGTCGTAGATGAAACCGCACACGATGCATTGCCAAACTTTCATGGTGTTCTCCAAAAATTACAACTGTGAATAGGGTGAGTGAGGTCTTACGCCGTGATCGCGTCAAGGGCTTTTTGGTAGTGCTTGGCATGGCGCTCTTCTACCTTGGCCAATGCGGCAAAACGCTTGGCGGCTTTTTCGAGCACAGCCTTGAATTGCTCGGCGTGCTCTTTGGACTCGCTGATCTGCTCGTCGATTTCGGCCACAGCGGCGGCATTGCCTTCTTCGACCGCCGTCTTGCGAAAGCCTGGATACATCTCGCTGTACTCGTAGGTTTCACCGTCGATGGCGATCTGCAAGGCCTTGGCCGGGGTCATCTCGGCAGCGGGGTAGAGCAAGTCAAGATGGCCAAAAGCGTGCATGACTTCCTGGTCAGCGGTCTGCTCGAAAGCAAGCGCTGTGTCTTCGTCACCGGCCGCACGGGCCAGCTTGGCGAAATAGCGGTACTTGATGTGGGCCATCGATTCGCCAGCGAAAGCGGCTTCGAGGTTCTGGTAGGTTTTGATCTCGGGACGTGCCATGTTTGAACTCCTGGATGGTTGGAATGTGTTGCGATGGGGTGAATTGTGGATTTCTACAATCAATCGGTCCAACACATAATTTCAATTGATTCAATCTAGAATTTAGATAACTAGACCTGCAAAAAGAAAACCGATGGCAGCCCTTCCTTCACTCAGACAACTGCGCTACCTGATCGCTCTGGCCGAACACCTGAACTTCACCCGCGCGGCACAGGCCTGCTTCGTGAGCCAGTCAACGCTGAGCACGGGACTCAAGGAGCTGGAATCAACGCTGGGCGTGCAGCTGGTGGAGCGCGACAAGCAGAACGTGGCCTTGACCACTGTCGGCCATGAGGTGGTGACACGCGCACGCCAAGTGCTGGCTGCTGCCGAAGACCTGAGCGACTTTGCATCGGACGCGTCTCGCCCCATGCAAGGGCAACTGCGGCTGGGCGTCATCCCCACCATCGCGCCGTTCTTGTTGCCCTCTGTCATGCCCGCATTGCGCGAGAAGTTCCCCGCGCTGCAACTGGCCTTGCGGGAGGACCTGACGGCGCATCTGCTGGAGCGCTTGCGCAATCGGCAGCTGGACTTCGCTCTGATCGCGCTGCCCTACCACACGGGCGACCTGCGCGTGCTGCCCCTCTACAAAGACAAGTTCTGGCTGGTCGGACGCGAAAAAGACCCCGCCATCACCGGCAAAGCCATCCAACTGAGCCGCGACTGGACCGAGCGTCTGCTGCTGCTCGAAGAAGGCCACTGCCTGCGCGACCATGCCTTGCAAGCCTGCAGCGCCACGGAAGTGGCCAATGTGGACGGCATGGAAGCGACCAGTTTGCTGACACTGGTTCAAATGGTCGCATCGGGCATGGGGGTGGCCTTGCTCCCTGAGATGGCCATCCACAGTGGTTTGCTCAACAACCTGACGCTGAAATCACGGCCGCTGGCACCGCCCGCACCAGAGCGTGTCATTGCCCTGGTCACCCGCAGCACATCCGCTCACATGGCGGAATTCGAGGCCATTGGACGGGTGATGACTTCGATACACATGAAGCGGTGATTGAGCGAGTGAAGATCATGACAAAGCGCGGGGTAAAAGGGTTTGTTCCCAGCCCCGCTTCAACTTCAATGGGCTTCAGCATCCATAAAAGGGTTTATCCCGAATCACCGCCTGGGGAAAATTTGTATGATGACCTGATCAATTCAGTGGGCAAATCATCATGAAAACAGTCGGTTTGATCGGTTTGGGGGCCATGGGCTCGGGCATGGCGGCTTCGCTGCGGCGTGCCGGGCACAGCTTGCAGGTGTTCGATGTGCGCCGCGAGGTGGCCGCAACCTTTGCCAAAGACGGCGGCGTGGCGCACGACACCTTGGCTTCTCTGGGCGCGGCGTGTGACGTGATCGTCTCGGTCGTGGTCAATGCCGCGCAGACCGAAAGCGTGCTGTTTGGCGATGGCACCACGCCCGGATGCGCAGCCAGCATGAAGCCCGGCAGCGTGTTCGTGATGTGCTCCACCGTGGACCCCAACTGGTCGGTGGCCTTGGAGGCGCGACTGGAGGCCATGGGCTTGCAGTATGTGGACGCGCCCATCTCGGGTGGTGCCGCCAAAGCCGCCAGTGGCCAGATGACCATGATGACGGCGGGCAAGCCTGCGGCCTATGCCGTGGCCGAACCGTTTTTGAACGCGATGGCCGCCAAGGTCTACAAGCTGGGCGACAGCGCGGGCGCGGGCAGCAAGGTCAAGATCATCAACCAGTTGCTGGCGGGCGTGCACATTGCCGCTGCTGCCGAGGCCATGGCCCTGGGCCTGCGCGAAGGCGTGGACGCGGCGGCCCTCTACGAAGTCATCACCAACAGTGCAGGCAACAGCTGGATGTTTGAAAACCGCATGGCCCATGTGCTGGCGGCCGACTACACGCCACTGTCTGCCGTGGACATTTTTGTGAAGGATCTGGGCATCGTGCTCGACATGGCCCGCGCCAGCAAGTTCCCGCTGCCCTTGTCCAGCACCGCGCACCAGATGTTCATGCAGGCCAGCACGGCAGGCTTTGCCAAGGAAGACGACAGCGCGGTGATCAAGATTTTCCCGGGCATCGAATTGCCCAAAGCACCCAGCTAAAAACCCTGCAGGAGCCCACCCCGTGGGCGATGGGCGTGGCAGCACACGCACTCAAAACCATCGCCCACGGGGTGGGCTCCTACAGCATGCAATCACCTGCAACAAGAGAATTGAGATGAGCACTTTGAAACTAGGCTTGAAGTTAGGTTGTATAGCCGACGACTTCACCGGCGCCACCGACCTGGCCAACAACCTGGTGCGTTCGGGCATGCGGGTGGTGCAGACGATTGGCGTGCCCACGTCGCCCCTGACCGAACACTTTGCCGCTGATGTGGACGCGGTGGTGGTGGCGCTCAAGTCGCGCACCATCCCGGCCGCCGAGGCCATTGCGCAATCGCTCGATGCCTTGAAGTGGCTGCAAGCGCAAGGGGCGCAGCAGATTTATTTCAAATACTGCTCCACCTTTGACAGCACGCCCGAAGGCAACATCGGCCCGGTGACCGAGGCGCTGATGGACGCGCTGCACACCGACTTCACCATCGCCACCCCGGCCTTTCCAGACAACGGCCGCACCGTGTTCAAAGGCTACCTGTTTGCGGGCAACGTGTTGCTGAACGAAAGCGGCATGCAAAACCACCCGCTCACACCGATGACCGACGCGAATTTGGTGCGTGTGATGCAAGCACAAACGAAACGCAAGGTGGGCCTGATCGACTACAAAACCGTGGCGCAAGGTGAAGCGGCCATCCGTGAACGCATCAGCGCGCTGTGCGCCGAGGGCGTGGGCGTGGCCGTGGTGGACGCGACCAGCAACGAAGACCTGTTGCGGCTGGGCCCGGCCTTGCAAGGCATGCCCTTGCTCACTGCGGGCTCGGGCGTGGCGATTGGTTTGCCTGCCACCTTTGGCCTGAAGCCTTCGTTACAAGCGAGCCAGTTGCCTGCGGCCAGTGGCTTGCAAGCCGTGGTCTCGGGCAGCTGTTCGGTGGCCACCAACGCGCAGGTGGCGCATTTCAAAACCACGGGTCGCCCTGCGATGGCGATCAACCCGGCGGCTTTGATGAACGGCCAAAGCGATGCGGTGGTGCAGCAGGTGCTGGCCTGGGCCGCTCCGCTCTTGAAAGACGGACCGGTGCTGGTCTATTCCACCGCCGAGCCCGAGGCCGTGAAACAAGTGCAGGCCCAGCTGGGCGTGGCCGAGGCAGGTGCTTTGGTCGAACACGCATTGGCCGCTGTGGCTCGCGGCTTGGTCGGTTTGGGCGTGCAGCAACTGGTCGTGGCCGGAGGTGAAACTTCGGGCGCCTGCGTGCAGGCGCTGGACATTGCGCAGCTGCAGATCGGCCCGCAGATCGACCCCGGCGTGCCGTGGTGCCATGCGCCCAGCGAAAACGGTGGCGTGCACATCACGCTGAAGTCGGGCAACTTCGGGACCGAAGATTTTTTCAGCAAGGCGTTTGACACCTTGCATTGACCGGTAGGAGTCGCACCCTGTGCGCGATTGTTTGTGCGCCGCAAGCGACTAAATCGCGCACGGGGGTGCGACTCCTACAATGAATACTCTATTTCCGGAGCCCGTCCATGAATGAAACCCAAGCCCGCGAAGAGATTTGCCGCGTGGGCCGCAGCCTGTTTGAGCGCGGCTATGTGCACGCCACAGCGGGCAACATCAGCGTGCGGCTGGATGACGGCTTTTTGATCACGCCCACCGACGCGTGCCTGGGTTTTCTGGACCCGGCACGCCTGGCCAAACTGGACCTGCAAGGCCAGCAAGTCAGCGGCGACAAGGGCAGCAAGACCATCGCCTTGCACCGCCAAATTTACGCCGCCGCCTGCGAAAGCGATGCGGACACGCGCTGCGTGATCCACACCCACAGCACGCATTGCGTGGCACTGAGCCTGAACACCCACGGCCCCGAATTGCTGCCACCGATCACGCCTTACTTTGTGATGAAAGTCGGCCATGTGCCGCTGGTGCGTTACCACCGCCCCGGCAGCCCAGATGCCGCCAAGGAAGTGGCCGCCCTGATCCGCAGCCATGCCGCACAGGGCACGCCGATTCGCGCTGTGATGCTGCCGCGCCTGGGGCCCAATGTCTGGCACCACAGCCCGGTAGCGGCCATGGCCACACTCGAAGAGCTGGAAGAGACCGCTCGGCTGATGCTGCTGGCGCCCCACACACCGCCACTGCACGCCAGCGACCTGGATGACTTGCGCCAGACCTTTGGTGCAAAGTGGTGATGCTCTCGCCACGCTTGTCATCCCGGCCTCCGAGCCGGGATCCAGTGTTTGCGGGTGCAGATGGACCCCGGATCAAGTCCGGGGTGACACTTGCTGCGCTCGGGTTGTCGCTTGTTCCGCCCAGGGTGTCGCTGGCTCCGTCCGGAATGACCGGTGTCTTCCTTGAAATACCCTCCTGCTGAAAGAAACCCCATGCCCCGTTTTGCCGCCAACCTCTCGATGATGTACCCCGACCTGCCGTTTCTGGACCGCTTTGAAGCGGCGGCCCAAGACGGCTTCAAAGCGGTGGAGTATTTGTTCCCCTACGCTTTTTCGATGGCCGACATCACGGCGCGATTGAAAGCCAACGGCTTGCAGCAAGTGCTGTTCAACGCCCCGCCCGGCGGCGCCGATGTGGCGGGCTTCAACGACACCTGGGGCCAGGGCGACCGAGGCACGGCCAGCGTGCCCGGACGCGAGGCCGAATTCCGTGCGGGCTTTTTGCACGCGCTGGACTGGGCCGAGGCGCTGAACTGCCCCCGCATCCACGCCATGGTCGGCTTGCGTGCCGAAGGCGCAAGTGCGCAGGCGGCTGACGCCACGCTGGTGGCCAACCTGCAATGGGCCGCCGCCGAGGCGGCCAAGGCCGGACGCGATGTGCTGATCGAGCCGATCAACACGCGCAGCGTGCCGGGCTTTCACCTCAACCGCCAGGACCATGCGCACCGCATCGTGCAGGCTGTGGGCGCTGCGAATGTGAAAGTGCAGATGGACTTGTTCCACTGCCAGATCGTCGAAGGCGACCTGAGCGCTAAGATTGCCCAGTACCTGCCCACGGGCCGCGTGGGCCATTTCCAGATTGCCGAAGTGCCCCAACGCCACGAGCCGGGCACAGGCGAGGTGAACTGGACGCACATCTTCCAGACCATCGACAAGGTGGCTGCCGACTGCGGCTGGGATGGTTGGATCGGCTGCGAATACAACCCCGCCGATGCGACCACAGGCGGCACCTCGCGCGGCCTGAGCTGGGCACGCGGCTACCTGTAAAGCCAGGCCAGTTGACTCAATAACGCTGCAAGTCCTCGGGCCAGCACAGCACCTGCCCGGTTCGCTGCGCCAAGGCCTGCAGGTCCTCAGGGCTGTCCACATCGGTGCGGTAATGCCGGTTGACACTGTGCCAGCGGTGCACCTGCTGCGGATTTTGCTGTTGCCACTGACGCCCGCCCATGGTGGGTGGGCCCGCCAAGATGTCCTGGGCCACGGCACGGCTGAACATGACCGGGTTACCCGGCAAACCCTCAACCACCGGGCGCAGCAGTTGCGTGGGGCCAGGCCGCTGGCCATAGGCCACGATCAAGTCCTGAAGGTCTTGTGCCCCGATCAAAGGCTGATCGGCCAGCAGCACCAGCACAGCATCCACTTCGGGTGCCAAGGCCTGCAAGCCCCATCGCAAGGAAGATTCCTGACCCGCATCCGGGTCCGGGTTGGTGAGCCAGTGCACGGGCAGCTCCGGGGCCGATTGACGGATGCGCTGCGCGTAGTGGCCCAGCACGACGACGACGTCCTGAACGCCCGCACCCGACAAGGCCAGCCATTGACGGCGCAGCAAAGAGACCCCGTCCAGCTCCAGCAAACATTTGGGCCGCCCCCCCATGCGGGAGGCCGAGCCTGCGGCCAGGACCACTGCACCGACTTGTGTGGGCATGTTTGCACCGTCCGAATGCTTTTCGTTCATACACCGCTTTCCAGTCCAAGGCGACGCCTGCCAACAGGCGCGCCCTGCATTGTGCCCCGACGGCTTTTGGCGGCAAAAACCGTTACAGTGATTTCTCTTTCGCCCCCGGAGTCTTGCGATGAACGCCCCCTTGCACCGTGAAATGCCCACCAGCCACCTGGACAGCGCACAGGCCTTGCGCGAAGTGACCCAAGCTTGGGACACCTCGATCTTGCCCGAGCTGAAACAGTACATCGAGGTGCCGGCCAAATCGCCCGCCTTCGATGCCGACTGGGCCGCGCATGGCCACATCGACACCGTGGTGCGCCAGGCTGCCGATTGGGTCTTGGCGCAAAAAGTCGAAGGCCTCACGCTGGAAGTCATCCGCTTGCCTGGCCGCACGCCGGTGCTGTTTTTTGAAGTGGCCGCCACCCGCGCCAGCAACGAGGGCTCAGGCCAGACCGTGCTGATGTACGGCCACCTGGACAAGCAGCCTGAATTCACCGGCTGGCGCAAGGACCTGGGGCCTTGGACGCCCACCTACGAAGACGGCAAGCTCTATGGCCGAGGCGGTGCAGACGACGGTTATGCGGTGTACGCGAGCATCACAGCGCTGCAGGCACTCAAACGCCAAAAGACGCCACACCCGCGCATCGTGGGCCTGATCGAGACCTGCGAAGAGTCCGGCTCTTACGACCTGCTGCCTTATGTGGACGCGCTGCGATCGCGCTTGGGCGATGTGGGCTTGGTGATTTGCCTGGACAGCGGTGCAGGCAATTACGACCAACTGTGGCTGACCACCAGCCTGCGCGGCATGGCCAGCGGCACGCTCAAGGTCCAGATCCTGACCGAAGGCATCCACTCGGGCGATGCCTCGGGCGTGGTGCCGTCGAGCTTTCGCATCATGCGCCAGGTGCTAGACCGGCTCGAAGACAGCGCCACCGGCCGCTTGTTGCCGCGGAATTTTCATTGCGAAGTGCCTGCCGAGCGCATGGCGCAAGCCCAGGCCACAGCGGCCATTTTGGGCGACGAGTTGTACAAGCGATTCCCCTGGGCACACTACGACTGCGGTGGCTCCACCAGCTTTGCGCTGCCCACCACCACCGATCCTGTGCAAGCGCTGCTCAACCGCACCTGGGCACCCACCTTGAGCGTGACTGGTGCCGACGGCTTTCCGGCGCTCAAAGACGCGGGCAATGTGCTGCGGCCCTACACCGCTTTCAAGCTCAGCCTGCGCTTGCCGCCGCTGATCGACGCGGCCACCGCGGTGCAAGAACTCAAGACCTTGCTGGAAGACAACGCGCCTTACCAAGCCCAAGTCACGTTTGAATCGGGCGGCGGCGCCACGGGCTGGAACGCGCCCGACACGCAGCCCTGGTTTGAGCAAGCCCTCAACCACGCCAGCCAGGCGCACTTTGGCGCATCGGTGGGCTACATCGGGCAGGGCGGCACCATCCCGCTGATGAACATGCTGAGCACGGGCTTTCCCATGGCGCAGATGATGGTGTGCGGCGTGCTGGGCCCCAAAAGCAATGCGCACGGGCCCAACGAATTTCTGCACGTGCCCTACGCCAAAAAGCTCACTGCTGCCGTGGCCGAAGTCATCGCCCGCATGCCATGAAACAAGTCAAACGCTCCACCCTGCCAGGTCAGGCTGGTCAGCTGGCCGTCTACGACTGGCCCATGCCACAAAGCCCCATCAGGGGCACGGTGCTGCTGGTGCATGGTCTGGGTGAACACACCGGGCGCTATGGGCATGTGGCCGAGCATTTGCGGCAATGGGGCTTTGCCGTGCGTGGTTACGACCACCAAGGCCACGGCCATTCCGATGGCGTGCGTGGCACGCTGCAGACCGAAGACGGCCTGCTGCAAGACTTGGCCACCGTGATCGACCACACCCGCGAGCGCCCCGGGGCGCAAGATGCCCCGCTGATCTTGCTCGGTCACAGCATGGGCGGTCTGGTGGTGGCACGGGCCGTGGCCGAGCAATTGCGCTATATGGATGCGGTGATCATGTCTTCACCGGCCTTGGGCACCTGGGCCAATCTGTTTCAAAAACTGCTGCTGGCCACCTTGCCCAAATACTGGCCCCACCTGTGCGTGCGCAACGGGCTCAACCCCAAGCTGATTGCCCGCGATGCGCAAACGGTGCAACGCTACACGCTCGACCCGCTGGTGCACGACCGCATCTCAACCCGGCTGGGCGCCTGGATTTACACCGAAGGCCCCAAAACCGTGGCCTTGGCTGAGGCATGGAAAGTGCCCAGCTTGTTAATCTATGCGGGGCAAGACCGCTTGGTGCATCCCGATGCCAGCGCCGCGTTTGCCGCCAGGGCACCAGCAGCGGTGGTGCACTCGCACTGCTTTGCACCGATGTACCACGAGATCTTCAACGACACCCAGCGCCAGCGGGTGTTTGCGGTGCTCAAGCGCTGGCTGGACGATCGCTTCGCTGCTTGAGGCCCAACCAGGCCAGGGCCAGCCCCGCCAAGGCCACCGGCACCAGTGAACCCACGTTCAACCAGGTCCAGCCACCGGTAGTGACCAAAGCACCCGAAGCAAACGAGGTGACCGCCATGGTGGCGAACACGAAGAAATTGATGGCCGCCTGAGCGCGGTCTTTCTCTTCGGGGCGCCAGGCCCGCATGGCCAAAGTGGTGCTGCCGGTGAACAGGAAGTTCCAACCCAGACCCAACAAGAACAAGGCTACGATGAATTGGTGCAGCTCCACGCCCGAGAGCGCCACCGCGATGCACACCAAGTTGAGCAACACGCCCACGGCCATGATGGTCAAGGTGCCGAATTTCTTGATCAGGTGCCCGGTGAAAAAACCGGGCGCAAACATGCCGATCACGTGCCACTCCAGCACCAGCGCAGCATCGCCGAATCCAAAACCGCACACCTGCATGGCCAGGGGCGTGGCGGCCATGAGCAGGTTCATCACGCCGTAGCTCAAGGCCGCCGTGGCCGCAGCCACGATGAAGATGGGCTGGCGCATGATTTCCGGCAAAGGCCGACCCACAGCGTCACCGGCTTTTTTGGTTGGCAACGCCGGAAAGCGGATGAAGCTGATCACCACCAAGCCCAACACCGCCACACCGGCCAAAGCCAGGTAGGCACCCATGAAAGGGGTCTCGAGGATGCCCTTGGTGCGCGACGCCAGATTGGGCCCCACGATGGCCCCGATCAAGCCACCGGCCATGACCAAGGAAACCGCTTTTTCGCGGAAGCTCTCGACCGACAGTTCAGCCGCGGCAAAGCGGTACAGCTGGCCGTTGGCACTGTAGTAACCCGCAATCACCGTGGCGCACACCAGCAACCAGAAGTTGTGGCTCCAGGCCGCATAAGCCGCCAGCAAGGCTGAAAACAAAGCCACCAGCAAACCCAGCTGAAAGGAGATGCGCCGCCCGAAACGCGACTGGGTCTTGGCCACCAGCCCGGTGGACAAGGCGCCACCCACCACATAGCCCATCACGGGCAAGGTGGCCATCCACCCCAGTGGTGCCATGGACAGGCCCACGAGCCCATTGATGGCGATGAAGGTGACGTTGTTCGTGAAGAACAGGCCCTGGCAAAGGGTCAGGAGGATGAGGTTGGCATTCATACCCCGCAGTGTATCGGAGGGTGAACGAGAACGCTGTCGCGCCCGAAGGCCGCTCAAGCCGTGTCAGCTCAAAGCCAATGCAGCAAGCACTGCTAAAGGCGCGGTTTCGGCCCGCAGCACGCGGGGACCCAAAGTCACGGGCAGAAAGCCCGCGCTCAAGGCCAAGGCCTCTTCCGCAGGACTGAGCCCACCTTCCGGGCCGCTGAGCAAGGTCACATCCATCTGGCCTTTCACGGCTTCGGCCAAAGGTCGGGTGCCCTCTGACAAGGACAAGACCAGACGTAAACCGGTGTCAGCGCCCACAGGGTGCTGCGCCAGCCATTGCGCCAAGGTGCAGGCGTTGTCGATGCGGGTCACGCGGTTGCGGCCGCACTGCTCGGCTGCGGCCACGGCCACGCCTTGCCAGTGCGCCAGTTTTTTGTCGGCACGCTCGCCCTTGAGCTTGAGCACACTGCGCTCGGCCATCACGGGCGTGATGCTGACAGCCCCCAGCTCGGTGGCTTTTTCAACCAGCCAGTCCATGCGCTCATTGGCGGTGATGCCTGCCAGAAAATGGACTTGGCAGGGCGCTTCCCGCTCAACCGGGTGGTGCACGCCCACTTCCACATCAACATCGCTGCGGCCCATGCGGGTCACGGTCGCATCGAACTCGCCGCCCTCGCCATTGAACAAGGTGATGACATCGCCCGGCTGCATGCGCAGCACCTGCACATGGCGCGTAGCACCAGGCGGCAGGCTCAAGGCCAGGCCGGTTTGCAGGGGGGCAGGGCAGTAGAAACGGGGCATCAGGGTTTCACATCCGTCCGTAGGCAAAACCGACCAGGGGCGTGGTGCCCTCGATCTCGTCGATCACCTTGAGCAGCGGGCCCAGTTCGCGGTAGCGGTTCGTGGTGGTGCGGATGTAGTGGATGAAGCGCGGCGCATCGGCCAGGTATTTGGGCTTGCCGTCGCGCAAGGTCAGGCGCGCAAAGATGCCGGCCACCTTGAGGTGACGTTGCAAGCCCATCCACTCGACAGCGCGGTAGAACGCACCAAAGTCGCTGTGCCAATCTTCAAAGTACATCAGACCAGCCTTGCGGGCTTTTTCCCAATAGCGGATGGTGATGTCGAGCACAAAGTCTTCTTCCCAGGTCAAGAAGGCATCGCGCATCAAGCTGGCGATGTCATAGGTGATGGGGCCATGCACCGCGTCCTGAAAGTCCAGCACGCCCAGCTGCTCACTCTGGTGCGGCATCATCAGGTTGCGCGGCATGAAGTCGCGGTGCACGTACACACTGGGTGCAGCCAGGTTGCGCTGCACGATCAGGGCAAAGGCCTTGTCCACCGTTTCTTTGTCCTGGCCTTGCAGCTGCACGCCTTTGTGCTGGGCCAGGTACCAATCGGGGAACAAGCTCAGTTCACGGCTCAGCAGGGCCTGGTCATAGGGCGGCAATACACCGGGGCGCGAGGCCAATTGCCACTGGATCAGCGTGTCCACCGCCTGCATGTACAGGCCATGGTTGGCCTGGGGGCGTTCGGCATCGATGGCCGACATCATGGTGGCACTGCCCAAATCGTTCAGCAGCATGAAGCCATGGGCCTCTTGCCAGTCCAGCACCTCGGGCGCACGCAGTCCGGCCTCCTTCATCAGGGCCGCGATTTTTACAAAGGGTTGCGAGTTTTCCTTGTCCGGCGGCGCGTCCATCACGATGCGGCTGTCGCCTGTCACGGTGTCTACGCGCAGATAGCGACGAAAGCTCGCATCGGCCGAAGCAATGCGTACCGTAGCAGGCACCAGGCCTTGGACGGGCGCGATGCTGGCCATCCAGGTATGGAACAAAGCTTGACGGGCCGGATCGGCCCAGCTGACATCAGAAGTCGCGGCGGGGGAGGAAGTAGGGTGGCTCATGGATAATCCCATTCTACAAAGCCCGCTCATGGCTCCCATGGAGCCTGCGGGCCGCCTTGCCCTTCCACCTTGCCTGATTTGTGCTGACTCCTCCTGCATTGCCCCGTCCGCTGCTGCTGTCTGTTGCGCAACCCGCCTTGCGGACGGTGGCTTTGGCCGTGCTGTGGGCCATCGGGAGCCTGGCACAGGCCCAGACAAGCGGCCTGACATTGCGCAGCAGCCCGATGCTGGAAGAAAAAATCTCTGAGCGCCAGCGCACCGACGGCGCCATCTTTGTTGGGGGCGAACAGATCACCGCCCGTCCCGACATGGACTTGGTCATCGAAGGCCAAGCCACGGTACGCCGCCCAGGCCTGTCGATCAAAGCTGACCGGATTGAATATGACCAAAGCCGGGACATCGTGAACGCCACGGGCCATGTGCGCCTCAGCCGGGATGGCAGCATGTTCGAAGGCCCCAGCGTGAAGCTGCAGGTGGACAGCTTCCAGGGAACTTTTGAAAACCCCACCTTTGAGCTGTATCGCGGCGGTGGCTATGGCGATGCATCCCAGGTCGAATTCATCGACGACAAACGCCAGATCATTCACCAAGCGCGTTACACCACCTGCAGACGAACACCAGGGCCTGAATGGCTTCCCGAATGGATCGTCAAGGCGTCGCACATGACGATGGACGCGGAAGAATCAACCGTTCAGGCAGAGGACGTCCAACTGCGCTTCAAGGATGTGCCACTGATGAGCGCTTCGTCTGTCAGTTTTGCCATGACCGATGAACGCAAGTCAGGCTTCCTGCCGTCCTTGATCGGCGTAGATTCGATCAACGGCTTGACCTTGTCCGCGCCGTACTACGTGGACATCGCACCCAACCGTGACGCGACCATCACGACGAATGTGATGAGCAAACGTGGCGCATCGGTCGACAGCGAGTTTCGTTACCTGGAGCAGGACTACAAAGGGCAAGCCCGCCTGAACCTGATGCCGTCCGACAGTTTGCGCCAGCAGACACGCTGGGGCCTGTCCACACAGCACAACGGCAGCATTGACACCGGACTAGACCCGGTCGGCCGTGTAGGCGTGGGCCTGACGCTCAACCGGGTCAGCGACGATAACTACTGGCGCGACTTCCCGCGTTCGGGCCTGGCCTTGACACAGCGGCTATTGCCATCGACCGGTGTGGTGTCATGGGGACGCGGTAATTTCAGCATGATGGCTCAGGTGCAACGCTGGCAAACTCTGCAAGTCGACACGGGCGCCATCACCCCACCTTATGACCGCGCACCGCAAATCACAATGCGCTACGGAGAATGGAATGCCGAAGGTCTCGACTGGTCAATCGTGGGTGACACGACCCGCTTTGAAGCCGATTACTCACGCATCCCGAGCGTCAGCGCGGCCACCCTGGCCAGCTTGCGCAATGGCGAGCGCAGTTATGTTCAGGCACAGGTCAGCCGCCCATGGATCCGCCCCTGGGGGTTTGTCACGCCCAAGGTGCAACTACACGCCACACGTTACCAGTTGGACAATCCTTTGGACAACGGCACAAGCGCATTGAACCGTGTTTTGCCCACCTTCAGCGTGGATTCCGGCCTGATCTTCGAGCGTGAAACGCACTGGTTCGGCAAAGACATTTTGCAAACCCTGGAACCGCGCGCCTTTTATGCACGCACGCCTTACCACGACCAAAGCTTGTTCCCGGTGTATGACAGCGGTGCGGCAGATTTCAACCTGTCCACCATTTACAGCGAGAACCCCTACGTGGGTCAAGACCGACTGGTCGACAACAACGCCCTGACCCTGGGTGTGACCAGCCGTTTCTTCGATTCGACTACGGGTGCTGAAATGCTCAAAATGGGCCTGGCGCAGCGCATCCGTTTTGCCAGCCAGGAAGTGGTCTTGCCAGGACAGGCTGCGGCTTCTGCCGGCTTGAGTGACTTGTTGCTGGGTGCAGGCGTTCGCTGGAACGATCGCTGGGCCTTCGACTCCACTGTGCAGGTCAACTCCCAAACCAACAGCGTCACCCGCACCACCTTGCAAAGCCGCTATAACCCCACGCCCTACCGCGTATTCAATACTGCGTATCGACTCAATCAAGGTGTGAGCGAGCAGATTGACGTAGGCTGGCAATGGCCCATCAATGATTTATGGGGCGGCGCTGACCGGGAAACCGAGTCGGCCTGGAGTCGCACACGAGGTCAAGGCCTGGGCCCGGACCGTTGGTACAGCGTAGGCCGCATGAACTTCAGTTTGACCGAAAAACGCCTCGTGGACACCATTGTCGGCTTCGAATACGATGCCGGATGCTGGCTAGGACGGGTCGTCTTTGAACGCTTGCAAAGTACCGTCAGCACCTCCAATACCCGTCTGCTTTTCCAGATGGAGTTTGTGGGCTTGGCTCGGGTAGGCTCCAGCCCATTGCAGAGCCTGCGCAACAACATCACCAATTACCAATTCCTGCGCGACAGCACAGCACAACCGAGCCGCTTCCAGTCTTATGAATGATCTTTTTTTCTCCCTCCGCGCTGTTGGACTGAGCAGCGTCTTGGGTTTGGCCTGTTTGTTGGGGGCACCGAATGCTGACGCACAGGTCACCTCCAGCATCCCCCGTCAAGCCGATTTCATTGTGGCCGTGGTCAACTCCGAACCCATCACGAACCAGGAAGTGCAGACCCTGCGGCAACGCATGGCGCGGGAAGCGTCCAGCCGTGGCACCACCACAGATTCGGCACAACTGACTCGCCAGGCTTTGGAACAATTGATCAACGAAAAAGCCCAGCTTCAGCAAGCGCGTGAAAGTGGCATCAAGATCGAAGAGGAAGCGATTGACCAGGCCGAAATGAACGTTGCAGCCAACAGCCAGGTCACTCGCGATGAATTGCGCAAGCGCATGGCCAAAGACGGTTTGACGGTCAATGCATTTCGCAATCAATTGCGGGACCAGTTGATGCTCACCCGCGTGCGCGAGCGGGAAGTGGAAGGCCGTGTGCGTGTGAGCGATCTGGAAATTGAGCAATACCTGCAAACGCAAATCCAGGCACAGGGAAGCCAAGCCCCCAGCGAGCTGAATCTGGGCATGATCCTGATTGCTGTGCCAGAAAACAGCAGCGAGGCACAAATCAAGGTCTTGCAAGAACGCGCAGAAGATGTCGCGCGCCGCGCCCGCAGTGGCGAAAACTTTGCAGAGTTGGCCAAACGCTTTTCCGAGGCGTCCGACAAAGGGATCAATGGCGGCGAGATGGGACTGCGCTCAGCAGAGCGTTACCCCGATTTGTTTGTGAATGCCACCCTCAACTTGCGCGTGGGGGCCACCTCTGCGGTCGTGCGTTCGGGTGCTGGCTTTCACATCCTCAAAGTGATTGAGCGCCGCCAAGGCCAGGCCACCTTGATGGTGACGCAAACCCGCGCTCGCCACATCCTTTTGCGCCCCACGGCCCAGATGTCGCAAGCCCAGGCCGTGGCCCGTTTGGATGAACTTCGACAAAGCATCGTCTCCGGCAAAACCGATTTTGCAGTTTTGGCACGTCAGATTTCCCAAGACGGCAGTGCCGCACAAGGCGGAGATCTGGGTTGGGCCAACCCCGGCATGTTTGTGCCCGAGTTCGAGCAAGTCATGAATCGCCTGCGCCCCGGACAGGTCGGTGAGCCCCTGGTTTCGCGTTTTGGCGTGCACCTGATTGAAGTCACCGACCGTCGCAATGCCCCCCTGTCTGACCAGGAGCAACGTGCTGTTGCCCGCAACGCGCTGCGCGAGAAAAAACTCGATGAAGCCTACGTAGCCTGGGTCGACGATGTGCGCGGTCGCGCGTATGTCGAAATGCGCGAGCCTCCTCAATGAAACACATTGCACGCAAACGTTTCGGTCAGCACTTTCTGACCGACGGCGGCATCATCGATGCCATCGTGGACGCCATCGGACCACAGGCGGGTCAACCCATGGTCGAGATCGGCCCGGGCCTGGCGGCACTGACACAACCCTTGGTTGAGCGTCTGGGTCACCTGACCGTGGTCGAACTGGACCGTGATCTGGCCGTGCGCCTGCGCCTGCACGAGCAACTGACCGTGGTCGAGTCGGACGTTCTCAAAGTCAACTTCACCGAACTGGCGCAAACCATGCTGGCCGCGCAGACCGCTGCGGTAAAAGCGTCCAAGATCCGTGTCGTGGGCAACCTGCCCTACAACATCTCCACACCCATCCTGTTCCACTTGCTGGAGCATGTGGCGGTGATCGAAGACCAGCACTTCATGCTGCAAAAAGAAGTGATTGACCGCATGGTGGCCCAGCCCGCCACGTCGGATTACAGCCGCCTGTCGGTGATGCTGCAATGGCGCTATGACATGGCCAATGTGCTGTTTGTACCGCCCGAAAGCTTTGACCCACCCCCACGCGTGGACAGTGCCGTGGTGCGCATGGTGCCGCTGGCCCTGCCACCGGTGGTGAACGTCAAGACCCTGGAGACTTTGGTGCAGGTGGCTTTCAGCCAGCGCCGCAAAATCTTGCGCAACACTTTGGGCAAATGGCTCGATGAAAAAGGTTTTACGGGCACCTTCGATTTACAGCGCCGCGCCGAAGAGGTGCCTGTCGCCGAGTTCGTGGCGCTGGCACAAGCGGTCTGAACCCGCACGCCCAAAGAAAAAGCCAGTCCGTGGACTGGCTTTTTTCATGGCGGCCACCGCAGTGGCCCAACGCACAGATCAGGCGGCTGCGAGCCAGTAACCTGCGTTAAATGGGCTGCTCATGCGCAGCGCCAAAGGCGACACGTCCACCAGTTTGTCGGTGGGCATTTTTTCGCCTTCTTCGATCGATTCGGCCTCTACGGCTTCTTCGGTTTGTGCCTCAATCGCCCGTCCTGCTTGGCTGTTTTGCGCAGAACGGGCTACAGAAAAGAATAGAAGCATCGGAAGGGTATCTTCCGGTCTCCCCAGTAATCGGCCGTATCCCGGAAAATGTCCAGCAATTGCTCGCGGGCTTCCTTGTCAAACTTCACATTGGCGGGAATCGACTCCAGCACCACAATGAAGCCAGGCTGTGGGCCCGACTTGTGCAGGGGGTCAGTCATGCAGTCGTACAAGGCATCAAAGTTTTTGCCAAAGTGCGAAGGCAGTGTGAATTGGGCACCAATCAGGTCCAGCACATCTTGCTTGCTCTGGGCTTCAGCCAGGTTTGCGTACAAAAAATGGTGGCCCAAGCCTTGGGCGGCCTCTTGCAAGTCGCTCACGCGGTAAGCGCGGATCGACTGCACGATGTTGGACCGAACGCCCTTCAAGGGCGCCTCCTGGTCCTGGCGAATCGGCATGTCCATCTCCGTGGTTCTTTCTCTTAAAAATCAGTTCTTGTCGACAATTTCGCGAAAACTCGCGTAATGGTCCTGGGTGTAGTAACAGGCTCTCGGATTGCGAGGTTCCTGTCCACCACACACGATGCGTCGGGCGCCGCGATCACGCGAACCGGGGGTCTTGACGGTGTATTCACGGTAGTAACCTCGATCTTGCCGAGGCAACTGACGTTCACGGTTTCCAAAAACAACCCCGTCCTTTTCGTAAGGAAAAGAACCACCCTGTCGGATGAGTTGGTAAGTTGCTTGGCCTTCTCGCGGCAAATCTGCCACCAACAGGGTTGGTGAAGTTGCCACTTCGGTAGCGGTTTTGGAATGCACCAAAGCAGTGCAAACCGTCAACATCAAGCCTACAAACACCGAGAACCAGCGTTGCAAGCCGAGGTTTTTAGACGCCACCTTCATGAAAACACCTTTCAAGAGCTCCGGGTTAACCCGAAAACTCGAAGGCGCTAGTGTGATGCAATTGTCACAAAAATGCAAGCACTTGCATGTTTAATAAGCAATGCATTCAAGGGGTTTTCCCTTGAATGTGAGTGCTTGCAATCAACAAAACCCTTAACGGGCAGCGTTGGCATCCGCCACGGTCAAGGCCGTCATGTTCACAATACGACGAACTGTGGTGCTCGGGGTCAGGATGTGCACCGGCTTGGAGGCCCCGAGCAGCACCGGGCCCACAGCAATGTTGCCGCCCGCTGCTGTTTTGAGCAGGTTGTAGGCGATGTTGGCCGCGTCGATGTTGGGTAAAACCAGCAAATTGGCATCGCCTGCCAGGGTGCTGTTGGGCATGATGGCACGGCGCGCAGCCGCATCGAGGGCCACATCACCGTGCATCTCGCCATCGACTTCCAGCCATGGGGCCTTGTTGCGCAGCAGCTCCAGCACCTCACGCATCTTGACCGCGCTAGGCTGGTTGGACGAGCCAAAATTGGAATGCGACAACAAGGCGGCTTTGGGTTTGATGCCAAACCGGCGCATTTCTTCGGCTGCCATCACGGTGATCTCGGCCAATTGCTCTGCCGTCGGGTCGTAATTCACATGGGTGTCGAGCATGAACACCTGACGGCCCGGCAGCATCAAACCGTTCATGCAGGCGAAGGTGTTCACGCCCTTGCGCTTGCCCACCACCTGGTCGATGTAGTTCAAGTGCATGGGATTGGTGCCCCAGGTGCCGCAAATCATGCCGTCTACATCGCCTTTGTGCAGCAACATGGCGCCAATGAGCGACAAACGGCGACGCATCTCGATCTTGGCGATCTGCTGGGTGATGCCCTTGCGCTCGGTCAGGCGGTGGTAGGTCTGCCAGAAGTCGCGGTAGCGGTGGTCCATCTCGACGTTGACCACGTCGTAGTCCAGCTCTTCTTTCAGGCGCAGACCAAACTTCTCGATGCGTTCGGCGATCACAGCAGGGCGGCCAATCAGGGTTGGACGGGCAATGCCTTCGTCCACCACGATCTGGGCGGCACGCAGCACGCGCTCTTCTTCGCCTTCGCTGTAGGCGATGCGTTTCTTCAGGGCGCGCTTGGCGGCCGTGAAGATGGGCTTCATCATCGTGCCCGAGGCGTACACAAAGCCCTGCAGGCGTTCACGGTAAGCGTCCAGGTCGGCGATGGGGAGCGAAGCCACACCGCTTTCGGCGGCGGCTTGGGCCACGGCCGGGGCGATCTTCATCATCAGGCGCGGGTCAAACGGTTTGGGAATCAGGTATTCAGGACCAAACGCCAGGGGCTCGCCCACATAGGCCGCCGCCACCACTTCGCTTTGCTCGGCCTGCGCCAACTCGGCAATGGCGTGCACCGCAGCAATTTCCATCTCCAGCGTGATGGTGGTCGCACCACAGTCCAGCGCACCCCGGAAGATGTAGGGGAAGCACAGGACGTTGTTGACCTGGTTGGGGTAGTCGGTGCGGCCCGTGGCCATGATGGCGTCGTCGCGCACGGCCTTGACGTCTTCGGGCGCGATTTCAGGGTTGGGGTTGGCCAGCGCAAAGATCAGCGGCTTGGCGGCCATGGACTGGACCATGTCCTGCTTGAGCACGCCACCGGCCGACAGGCCCAGGAACACGTCGGCACCGGCAATCACCTCGCGCAGCGTGCGGTGCTCGGTTTTTTGCACGAACTGGATCTTGTCTTCGTCCATCAGTTCGGTACGGCCTTCGTAGACCACACCGGCCAAGTCGGTGACCCAAATGTTTTCACGGGGGATGCCCAACTTGACCAGCAGGCCCAGGCAGGCCAGCGCCGCAGCGCCCGCACCCGAAGTGACCAGCTTGATCTTTTTGGGGTCCTTGCCCACCACCTTGAGGCCGTTCAGGATGGCCGCGCCCACCACGATGGCGGTGCCGTGCTGGTCATCGTGGAAGACCGGGATCTTCATGCGCTCGCGCAGCTTGCGCTCGATGTAGAAGCAGTCGGGGGCCTTGATGTCTTCCAGGTTGATGCCGCCAAAGGTCGGCTCCAGCGAGGCGATGATCTCGACCAGCTTGTCCGGGTCTTTTTCGTTGATCTCGATGTCGAACACGTCGATGCCCGAGAACTTCTTGAACAGCACGCCCTTGCCTTCCATGACCGGCTTGCTGGCCAGCGGGCCGATGTCGCCCAGGCCCAGCACCGCTGTGCCATTGGTCACCACGCCCACCAGGTTGCCCCGGCTGGTGTACTTGAAAGCGTTGGCCGGGTCCTTGACGATTTCTTCGCAAGGCGCCGCCACGCCGGGCGAATAGGCCAGTGCCAGATCGTGCTGGTTGACCAGCTGCTTGGTGGCCGCGATGGCGATTTTTCCGGGGGTGGGGAACTCGTGGTATTCGAGTGCGGCTTTGCGCAATTGGGCGCGTTTTTCTTCGGCTTGGAGCTTGTTGCTCATTGTTGTTCTCCTGGGGGCCTGCCCTTGCAAAGCTGCGAGGTGGCTGGTGTTTTCATTGTAGACCGCCGATCAACCGCGTTCAGCTGCGTAAATCTGCGTAGAAAGTGAGTTGGCTTTTGACTTTTATGCACAGATGCGCTGCGGGCGCTGCACACCCTCAGCTCAGGTGTTTGCGGGCCTTGTGGCCCAAGGCCTGCGCGATCGATGTGGCCCGAGGCCCCGGCAGCAGTTCAAACGACTCACCCGCACGCAACAAGCCTGCCACGTCGACCGCCAGATAAAAGCCACTGCGGCTGCTTTGCACCATGTCTTTGGCGGCCTGGGCATAACCCATCACCGCGTTGAACTTGCTGCAAGGCTCGCGTGGCTGCGTCACGCGCAGGGTGACTTCCTCAAACTGCAGGAGGTCACCGATGAAGACTTCGTGCTCCAGCAAACCCTGCAAGCTGAGGTTCTCGCCCAGATAACCCGGTGCCAGCGTTTCTTCAAACAAAGTCACACCGCGTGCCTGCCGCTGTTGCTGCCACCAGGCCAGATGCTCTGAGGGCAGGGCATAAACCGCTTTGCTCAAGCCCCCGTGCACGCTCAGATCCGCCTGCTCGTCACCCGCCAAGCCCAAAGGGCCAACGGTCACCGCCTCATCGGCGGGCGACTTGCCAATCGCCGACATGAGCGTGCGCTCGCCCACCCGCAAGGGGCGCACCTTGCCGGTCTGAATGGACAACAAACGACCTGAATGCGTCATCGCACCAGCCTCACATCAAGCCCGCATCAAGGCTTCGATCTCGTCGGCCTTGACCGGCACGCCGCGCGTGATCAGCTCGCAACCGGTCTCGGTCACGATGGCATCGTCTTCGATGCGGATGCCGATGTTCCAGAACTGCTCTGGCACACCTTCGGCCGGACGAACATACAAGCCCGGCTCGATGGTCAGCACCATGCCCGGCTGCAGAATGCGGCTCGGACGGTCCTTGATGATCTCGCCACTGAGCGGGTCCTTACGCTCGCAGATCTGACCCACCTGCGAAGGCTCCACATAGCTGCCGCAGTCGTGCACATCCATGCCCAGCCAGTGACCGGTGCGGTGCATGTAAAAGGGGAAGTAGCTGCGGTTGACGATCACGTCCTGCGCTTGGCCCACCTTGTTTTTGTCGAGCAGACCCAAGTCCAGCAAACCCTGCGCCAGCACCGCCACCGTGGCGTCATGGGGGTCTACAAAGCGGGCGCCGGCCCGGGTGGCCGCCACGGCCGCGTCTTGCGAAGCCAGCACCAGGTCATACAAGGCGCGCTGCGGTCCGGTGAATTTTCCGTTGGCCGGGAAGGTGCGGGTGATGTCGCTGGCATAACCATCGAGCTCGCAACCCGCGTCGATCAGCACCAGTTCACCATCGCGGATCGCGCCCTCATCGGCGCGGTAATGCAGCACGCAGGCATTGGCACCGCCCGCCACGATGGAGCCATAAGCCGGGTACTGTGAACCGTGCTGGCGGAACTCGTGCAGCAGCTCGGCGTCCAGGTGGTATTCGCGCACATCTTGTCCGGCACGCAACATCGCGGCGCTGCGCTGCATGGCGCGGATGTGGGCGCGTGCGCTGATCTGCGAAGCACGGCGCATGATGTCTTGTTCGTGCGCGTCCTTGACCAGACGCATCTCGTCGAGCAAGCTGCACAGATCACGCTGCAAGTCGGGGCACAAGGCGCCAAAGCGCACGCGAGCGCGCACCGACTGCAGCCAGCCATCCACGCGGCCTTCGAGCCCTGCATGCGTGGCAAACGGGTACCAGACGGTGCTGCGGTTTTCGAGCAGCTTAGGCATCTGCGCGGCCAGCTCGGCCGACGAAAACGCCTTGCTCACCCCCAAGGCGGCGGGTGCCGCATCCGGCCCCAGGCGGATGCCGTCCCAAATCTCGCGCTCCAGGTCCTTGGGCTGGCAAAACAAAGTGGCCTCGCCCTCGGCCGTGATCACCAAGGTCGCGTTGGGTTCGGTGAAGCCGGTCAGGTAATAAAAATAGCTGTCGTGCCGGTACAGGAAATCGCTGTCGCGGTTGCGCTGCCGCTCGGGCGCGGTGGGCACGATGGCAATGCCGCCAGCGCCCAATTGGGCGGCCACGCGGGCACGACGTTGGGCATAGATGAAAGCGTGTTCAATGACCGTCATAGGGTTCCAATTTCCGGGTTCAAGCGATTATGGCGGTCACGTGTTCAATTGCGCCAAGCGCTCGGGTGTGCCCACATCGGTCCAGGCGCCCGCATACACCTGGCCCGAAACCAGGCCCCGGTCCATGGCCGCACGCAACAAGGGCGCCAGCGCCAGCGCCACGCCCGCTGGATTGCCGGCAGGCAAGCCGCAGTCCGCAAAAAATGCGTGTTTGTACACGGCGATGGTGCTGAAGGTGTAATCGCAACCTGCCGCGCCCTTGCTCAGGTTGAGCACCTCACCCGCTGACGACAAGCCAAAGTCCCCGCCCGGGTTGTGCGCCGGATTGGGCACCAGCCACAGATGGGCCAGCTTCTCGCTGGCGGCAAAGCGCCTGACCGCCTCGGCAGAAAACACAAAGTCGGGCGCGAACACATCGCCCGCCACCACCCAGAACACATCGGCCAACTGCGGCAGAGCGCGCACGATGCCGCCAGCGGTTTCGAGCGCGTGTCCAAAATCCTGCCCTTCGTGCGAATACGTCAGGCTCACCTGCGGCAAGCCAGCCCACAGAACCTGCTGACCAAAGTGCGCGGGGATTTGCTCACCCAGCCAGGCGGTGTTGATCAACTGCCGGGTGAAGCCTTCGCGGGCCAGCGCCTGCATGGGCCACTGCATCAAGGGTTGTCCGCGCACGGTCAGCATGGGCTTGGGGGTCGCATCGGTCAAAGGGCGCATGCGCTCGCCACGACCTGCGGCCAACACCATGGCACTGGCCAACTGCGAGGGGGTTTCGGTGGGAGAAACAGGGCTTTGAGAAGAAACATCCATCCCCCGATGTTGCCATGTCCTGTAGGTGTCAAGCGCTGCGGCTTGGACCGGGTGAATTCAAGGACCCGGCTGCTAAAGTGTCCACCAACACGGCGCAGCCAGCCCCCACGGCATGGCGCAGCCCCTGCTGGAGACTTGCACATGACCCGACCTCTTCCCAAAGTGATCGCCGCCAGCCAGGCCGCCTCACAACGGCTGGCCGACCGCCACACACCGTTCATCATGGACGACTGGTACGTGGCCGCTTTTGGCCAAGAAGTCAAAGACCAGCTGCTGGCCCGCACCCTGTTGGGCCAGCGTGTCGTGCTCTACCGGGCGGCCAATCGGCAAGTGGTCGCGCTGGAAGACCGCTGCCCCCACCGGTCCATGCCCTTGTCGGCCGGCACTTTGGAGCGCGACACCATTGTGTGCGGCTACCACGGCTTTCGTTTCAACACCGAGGGCAACTGCATCGAGGTGCCCTCGCAAACCACCTGCCCCGCGAACATCGGCATCAAAAGCTACCGCACCCATGAACGCGGGCCGGTGGTCTGGATCTGGATGGGTGACCCGGACAAGGCCGACTTGTCCAAACTGCCGTCCCAGGACTGGCTGGAAGACCCCCAATGGGAGACCTCCCAGGGCTACTTGCACCTGCAAGCGAGCTATGTGCGCCTGCATGAAAACTTGCTGGACCTGACCCACCTGAGTTTTCTGCACGCCAAAAGCTTTGGCACACCCGACTACGCCAAAGCCACGTTTGAATCCGAAATCGGTGACGGCCAGTTTGCGCTGCTGCGCAACGTGGTGCCCACCACCTTGCCACCGGTTTGGGGTGTGCCCACGGGTCTGACCGGCCCGGGCCAGGCGGCGCGGATTGTGCGGTCCGCTTTTCGCAGCGTGGGCGTTCACGAGGTGTCGGTGTCTTTTTACGATTGCCATGTGCCCGAGTCAGAGCGCAAAACCTTTCGCATCCGCACCGCGCACATGCCCACACCCGAAACCGCCACAAGCACGCACTACTTCATCGTGCATGGCAGGGACTTCGCCCAGGGGGATGCGGCCACCACGCAGTTCATTCACGATCAACTGTTCGTCGCCTTTCAGGAAGATGTGGACGGGCTGGCCCTGCAAGAGCAGGCATTGGCCGCCACCGCGCCTGAAGATTTGTATGAGTTTTCTGTCGCCGCCGATGGTCCTGCGGTGGCCATGCGCCGCTATTTGCTGGCGCGGCAACAAAAAGAATCGAACGCCCTGGCCGCCCCGTAGATCGGCGGCTTGAGCCCCGGTATGGCCACCGGCTGCAGATTCAGCCGGTAAAATATCGGGTTTTCCAGAATACTTTTCCCGGAGCTGCCCACATGGCAAACCAGCAACAAATGGCCAACGCCATCCGCGCCCTCGCAATGGACGCTGTTCAACAAGCCAACTCCGGTCACCCCGGCGCGCCCATGGGCATGGCCGACATGGCCGTGGCGCTGTGGGGCGATCACCTGCAACACAACCCCGCCAACCCGCACTGGGCCAACCGCGACCGCTTTGTGCTGTCCAACGGCCACGCCTCGATGCTGATCTATTCGGTGTTGCACCTGACCGGCTACAAGCTGTCGGTCGATGACCTGAAAAACTTCCGCACCCTGCACAGCAAAACCGCTGGCCACCCCGAAGTGGGCGTGACCCCCGGCGTGGAAACCACCACCGGCCCACTGGGTCAGGGCATCACTAACGCCGTGGGCATGGCCCTGGCCGAAAAAATGCTGGCCGCCGAGTTCAACCAGCCCGGCCACGCCATCGTCAACCACCACACTTACGTGTTCCTGGGTGACGGCTGCCTGATGGAAGGCATCAGCCACGAAGCCGTGGCCCTGGCCGGTGCCTGGAAGCTGAACAAACTGATCGCCATGTACGACGACAACGGCATCTCGATCGACGGCAAGGTCGCGCCCTGGTTCATCGACAACACGCCCCAGCGCTTTGCCGCCTGCGGCTGGAACGTGATCGACGCGGTGGACGGCCACGACGCCGAGGCCATCTCCAAGGCCATCGCTGCTGCCAAGCACAGCGCCGACAAGCCCACCCTGATCGTCTGCAAAACCGCCATCGGCAAGGGCTCGCCCAACCGTGCAGGCACCTCCAAAGCGCACGGCGAACCGCTGGGTGCCGAAGAAATCAAGCTCACCCGCGAAGCCCTGGGCTGGGGCCACGAGCCCTTCAAGATCCCCAAAGAGGTGTACGCCGATTGGGACGCCAAGGCCGCTGGCAAAGCCCGCGAAGCCGAGTGGAACACCGCTTTTGCCGCTTACAAAGCCGCCTTCCCCGCACAAGCCAAAGAGTTTGTGCGCCGCATGAAGGGCGAACTGCCCAAAAACTTCAACCAGGTGGCGTTTGACGCTGTGGTCGCGGCCCACACCAAGGGCGAGACCGTGGCCAGCCGCAAGGCCAGCCAACTGGCCCTCGAAGCCTTCACCGCTGCCCTGCCCGAGATGCTGGGCGGCTCGGCCGACCTGACCGGCTCCAACCTGACCAACACCAAGAGCACCGCAGCCTTCCGCGTGGACCTGGCCGGTGACGTGGTCAAGACCGAAGACGGTCAAATCGGCCGCCACATCAACTACGGTGTGCGCGAATTCGGTATGGCTGCCATCATGAACGGCGTCGCGTTACATGGCGGTTACATCCCCTATGGCGGTACCTTCCTCACGTTCAGCGACTACAGCCGCAACGCCATCCGCATGGCCGCGCTGATGAAGCAGCGCGTGGTCCATGTGTTCACCCACGACTCCATCGGTTTGGGCGAAGACGGCCCGACCCACCAGTCCATCGAGCACGCCGCCAGCCTGCGCCTGATCCCCGGTCTGGACGTGTGGCGCCCCGCCGACACGGCCGAAACCACAGTGGCCTGGGCCGTGGCGCTGCAAAACGCCAACCGTCCTTCGGCCCTGTTGCTGTCGCGTCAAAACCTGGCCTACTCGCCCAAGAGCGATCTGGGCGACATCAGCCGTGGCGCGTATGTGCTGTCCGAGCCTGAACACGTCGGCATCAAGAAGACCCACGGCGTGATCATCGCCACCGGCTCCGAAGTGCAACTGGCCCTGGCCGCGCAAAAGCTGCTGGCCGAACGCAAGATCGGTGTGCGCGTGGTCTCCATGCCCAGCACCAATGTGTTTGACCGCCAGGACAGCGAATACAAGCAAAGCGTGCTGCCCCAAGGCCTGCCCCGCGTGGCGGTTGAGATGGGTTCCACCGACGGCTGGTGGAAATATGGCTGCGCTGCCGTGGTCGGCATCGACACCTACGGCGAGTCGGCACCTGCGCCTGTTTTGTTCAAACACTTCGGCTTCACCGCCGAGAACGTGGCCGACACAGTCCACGCTGCGCTGCTCAAGGCCTGATTCTGGCCTGCAGCCACTGACCGGCTGGACCGCATCAGCGCCCACAAGGCGCCGATGTCACGTCCGGGATCAGGATTCTGAAAGGGTCCTGGTTTCAAATCCGGTTACGTAACGGTTTCGTAACTTTCTCCCGAGGCATTCACATGACCATCAAGCTTGGCATCAACGGATTTGGCCGGATCGGCCGTCTGGCTCTGCGCGCCGCCCTCAAACACGGCTACGACGACATCCAGATCGTCGGCATCAACGACCCCAAGCCCGCCGACTACCTGGCCTACATGCTCAAGTACGACAGCGTGCATGGCCGCTTTGATGGCACTGTGGATTTCACAGACGACGCCCTGATCGTCAACGGCAAAAAAATCAAGCTCTCGCACGAGCGCGATGCCCACAACCTGCGCTGGGGCGAGATGGGCGTGCACACCGTCCTCGAATGCACCGGCCACTACCTGACCGAACCCACCAGCCAGATGCACATCGCCGCCGGTGCCAAGAAGGTCGTGATCTCGGCCCCGTCCAAAGACAGCATCCCCATGTTCGTCTATGGCGTGAACCACAAGAAATACGCGGGCGAAGCCATCGTGTCGAATGCCAGCTGCACCACCAACTGCCTGGCCCCCGTGGTCAAGGTGCTCAATGACAAATGGGGCATCAAGCGCGGCCTGATGACCACCGTGCACGCAGCGACTGCCAGCCAGATGACCGTGGACAGCTCTTCGCGCAAAGATTGGCGCGGCGGCCGTGGCATTCTGGAGAACATCATCCCCAGCAGCACCGGCGCGGCCAAGGCCGTGGGCGTGGTGATCCCCGAGATCAAAGGCAAGATCACCGGTATGGCCTTCCGCGTGCCCACCTCTGACGTGTCGGTGGTGGACCTGACCGTGGAACTGAACAGCGATGCCAGCTACGCAGAAATTTGCGCCGAAATGAAAGCCCAGAGCGAAGGCGCCTTGAAAGGCGTGCTGGGTTACACCGACGAAAAAGTGGTCTCCACCGATTTCCGCGGCGAGCCCTGCGCCAGCGTGTTCGATGCCACAGCCGGCATTGCTCTGGACAAGAGCTTCGTCAAGATCGTGGCCTGGTACGACAACGAATGGGGCTACGCCAAGCAGTGTCTGGAGATGGTACGGGTGGTGGCCAAGAAGAAGTGACCTGTTTGAGCCTGGGGGGCTGCGTTGTGCGGCCTCCGCCGAGGCTCAGACGCGCTTCGCTTTGCGACATCGCCCCAGCAGAGGCCGCACAACGCAGCAGCGAGCGTCAACCCCCATCCAAAGCGCCTTCGGGCGCTTTTTTCATGCGCCGAACGGTGACGCCTTGATCATGTCCGCCGCCTTCTCGCCTAGCATGATGGTCGCGGCATTGGTGTTGCCACTGACCACGCGGGGCATGACCGAGGCATCGACCACACGGAGGCCCTGCACACCGCGGACCCTGAGTTCGGGGTCCACCACGGCCATCTCGTCTTGCCCCATGCGACATGTGCCCACCGGGTGATAAATCGTATCGGCGTGCTGGCGAATCCAGTGGGCCACCTCGGCATCGCTTTGGGCGCCCGATGACTGGGCCCATTCCCGCCCATAAGCACTGAGCGCGGGCTGCGCCAGAATCTGCCGTGCCTGACGCACGCCCTGAACCATGTGCGCCATGTCTTCAGGCTCAACAAGGAACTGGGGATCAATCAGCGGCGGAGTCATCGCATCGGTGCTGGCCAAACGCACCGTGCCCCGGCTTTTCGGTTGCAACAAACACACATGCAGTGAGTACCCATGCCCCAGCGATGGCGTGCGGCCATGGTTGACCAGCTTGCCGACCACAAAGTGCAGCTGGATGTTGGGCTGGGCCAGATCTGCTGAGGTTTTGCAAAAGCCCCCGGCCTCGGCAAAGTTGGTGGTCAAAAATCCCTGGCGATGCTGGCGCCAGCGCCACATGCCTTGCAGCATGCGCCACGCCCCGAGCGGCGAAATGCCAAACAGTTCAGAAGAAGCCGCCTCAGCCACCAGCACCACATCAGGGTGGTCATGCAAGTTGGCTCCCACCCCCGGCAAATCGTGCAAAGGCGAAATGCCCATGGCTTGCAAATGCGCACCGGGTCCAATGCCCGAACGCATCAGCAAAGCCGGCGACTGAAATGCACCGCCACTGACAATGATCTCGCTGCGCGCCGACAGGCTGCGCCGCTCGCCGCCTTGCAACACCTGCACCGCTTTGGCCACGCCTGCTTCCAGCACGATGCGCTCGGCAGTGACCCCCGTCATCACATGCAAATTGGGCCGATCCAGATTGGGGGTGAGATACGCCTTGGCAGCACTGAAACGTTCACCACCGCGCTGCGTGACCTGGTAAAGACCCACGCCCTCCTGGCTGGCGCCATTGAAATCTTCATTGCGCACAAAGCCCGCCTGCTCACCCGCATCCACAAAACGCCGAGAAAAGACATTGGGGCTTTGCAGATCGGCCACATTCAAAGGCCCCGTCTGACCGTGCCATTCGTCATGCAGACGTTCGTTACGCTCGGCCCGACGAAAGTAGGGCAGCACATCGGACCAGGCCCACCCCGAATTCCCGAGCGCTGCCCAATGGTCGTAATCAGCATGTTGCCCACGGATATAAACCATCGCATTGGTGGAGCTGGAGCCGCCCAAGGTACGACCCCGTGGCTGATAACCTTTGCGACCCAGCAAGCCTGGCTGAGGCACCGTTTCGAGCGGCTGCGACACACTGGGCACAAGCGGCATCGCGGCAATGCCTGCCGGGCAGTGAATCAAAGGGCTGGTGTCTTGCGGCCCCGCCTCCAGCAAGGCCACCTGCACCACGGGGTTCTCGCTCAGGCGTGCGGCCAACACACAGCCCGCCGAGCCTGCGCCCACGATGATGTAGTCAAAACGGGTGTCGGTCATGGGCTGTTTCCTGAAGAAGGGGCGGGCGTGTCTGCCTCATGATTTTCATACCCGCTCGGTGGTTACAAAACCAGAACAAACCCCCACAAACCCCAGCCATGTAACAAAGTTTCATGTTTTCGAATAACATGGTTACATTGCGGTCACCCCTCAGCGTCAGAGATCGCGCCACACAACCAGACATCGAACGAAAGTGAGACTCCCATGACCACCAAAATTGGCATCAATGGATTTGGCCGCATCGGCCGCATGGTGTTCCGCGCCGCAGTGCAGAACTTCAGCGACGTCGAGATCGTCGGCATCAACGACCTGCTGGAGCCCGAGTACCTGGCTTACATGCTGCAATACGACAGCGTGCATGGCCGCTTCAAGGGCACCGTGGCTGTGGAAGGCAACACCCTGGTGGTCAACGGTCAAAAGATCCGCCTGACGCAGGAGCGCGACCCGGCCAACCTGAAGTGGAACGAGGTTGGCGCCGATGTGGTGATCGAAGCCACTGGCCTGTTCCTGGACAAGGACAGCGCAGGCAAGCACCTGGCTGCTGGCGCCAAAAAGGTGGTGATCTCGGCCCCGTCGAAAGACGACACACCCATGTTTGTGTACGGCGTGAACCACGACACCTACGCAGGCCAGGCCATCATCAGCAACGCCAGTTGCACCACCAACTGCCTGGCCCCCATCACCAAAGTGCTCAACGACAAGTGGGGCATCAAGCGCGGCCTGATGACCACCGTGCACGCCGCCACCGCCACCCAAAAGACCGTGGACGGCCCGAGCAACAAGGACTGGCGCGGTGGCCGTGGCATTCTGGAAAACATCATCCCCAGCAGCACAGGCGCGGCCAAGGCCGTGGGCGTGGTGATCCCGGCCATCAAGGGCAAGCTGACTGGCATGGCCTTCCGTGTGCCCACATCCGATGTGTCGGTGGTGGATTTGACCGCCGAGCTGGACACGCCTGCCACGTATGCCGAAATCTGCGCCGAGATGAAAGCGCAAAGCGAAGGCGCTTTGAAGGGCGTGCTGGGCTACACCACCGACAAGGTCGTCTCGACCGACTTCCGTGGCGAGGTCTGCACCAGCGTGTTCGACGCCGATGCTGGCATTGCCCTGGACAGCACCTTCATCAAGGTCGTGGCCTGGTACGACAACGAATGGGGCTACTCCAACAAGTGCCTGGAAATGGCCCGCGTCGTCGGCCGCTGATCACAGCGCTGCGGTCACCACCACTTCAATCTTCCAATCGGGGTTGGCCAGTTGAGCCTGCACCGTGGCGCGGGGTGGTGTGTGACCGGGCACCACCCAGGCGTCCCACACGCGGTTCATACCCGCGAAATCAGACAAGTCGGTGAGGAAGATCTGCGTCATCAAGATTTTTGACTTGTCCGTCCCGGCCTTGACCAGCAAGGCGTCAATCGCGGCCAGCACCTGACGGGTCTGGCCTTCGATGTCTTGCCCCGGCACTTCGGCGATTTGCCCGGCCAGATACACCGTGCCATTGTGGATGGCGGCTTCCGACATGCGGGCGCCGACGTCAATGCGTTGAACCATGTTTGCTCCTTGTGTGTTCTGAAAATCCTGCCCGTTCAACCTGGTGAGGCAACCGAACGGGCCATACAGCGGGCGGCGGCCAAGTCCCAACCCGCCCAGCCACAGCTCTTGAAAAAAACCGGGCCATGGTCGCGCCTTGGGACTTGCAACCACATGGGGGATGCGTTGACCACGTCGGCCAAAGTGGGCACGGCACGCACCTCGATACCCGCCTGCAGCAAATCACCCGCTTCGTGGTCGGCATCGCGCGTGTCCACCACCAGCGTGCCTGTCTGAGCCAACTGGCGGCACACCTCGGGCGCCCACTCCACCATGCGCGGCGTGAAGGCGCCCACGGCAGCCACGAAGGCATCGCTGCGCGGCATGCCAGTCAGCACCACCTCTTGCGCGGGCGTGCTGCTCACCACCCAGGGGCAGTGGGCCAAAGCGGCATTTGGATCGTCCACACGCGTCGCCCGCATGCCCAAGCCTTGCGCATGCGCGACCAAGGCGTCTGCGCTGGCCGCACTGCGCGAGGCGATGAAAACTTCTTGAACCCCCAAGCCATCATGAAAGGCTTCCAGGTGCGCACGCCCCTGCACACCCGCCCCCACAATGAGCAAAGGGCCATCGCGGGGCGGCACCAATGTTTGGGCGGCCAACAAAGACACCGCGGCTGTGCGCCGTGCCGTGACTGTGGGGCCATCGAGCACCGCCAGGCGTTGCCCGGTCTGCACGCCGAACACGACGATGTCACCTTGAATGGTGGGCAATCCCCGCTGTGCATTGCTCGGGATGAAACTGATGAGCTTGGTGATGGCCACCTGTGCATCGGCCGCCGGCATGACAAACAAGCTGCCGCCGCCGTGCAAAGGCTGCACGATGCGCGGCGGCACATCCACGCTCGCGTCCTTCAACACCGCCTCGATCTCGCGAGCCAGTGCGTCATAAGGCAAGGCCTGTGCGGTTTGCTGTCGACTTCGTATGCCAAGGGTCGTGGTACTCATGCACCGAGTGTATCGACCACGCCCTCGGCCACGCGTCAGGAAGGCTTGGCAGCGGACCGCGCCTTCAACATGTCGTGCGTCTTGATCTGCAACTGCTCTTGGGCTTTGAGCTCGTCCAGCGTCTTGCCCAAGACTTTGTCCTGTTCCTTCAATTGCTCCAGCGTCTGGGTCTGGGTTTTTTCCTGCGCCTGCAACTGGTCCTTCACCGCAGGGGTGTCCTTGTCATGGTCTTTGATCTGCTCACGTGTGCGGGCCAGCAACTTGTCTTGCGACTCGATTTGCTCACGCGCTTGCTTGAGCAACTTGGTTTGCGTCTTGAGCTGCCCGCGCGTGGCCGCCACCGACTTTTCCTGCGTGCGCACCTGGCCCATGGCGTGAATGGCCACCTCCTGGCGCTCAATGAATTTGGACGTGCCCGCGCCCAGACCCGAGCTGGCACCGGTTTCGGTCGCAGCCCAAGCAGCGCCCCAGGGCAAAACCATCGCGAGCGCAGCCGCTGCGCCCAAGTGTTGAACAGTCAAGCGTTTCATGAACATTCCTTGTGTTGTTGAAATCCACCAATAGTGTGGGTGACCGATGCGCGGCTGACCATCCGTCTTGGGGTGTGTTTGTGCTGACCTGAAGGTCTATACAGACCGCCCGCTACAAGGCCCTAGGGAATCCCCGCTTGCTGTCGCTTGGGGCGTCATTACATTGGGGACATCCCTTTACAAAGGCGCCCCCATGAAGATTCGCGAACTTGCCACTGGACTTCAGTTCCCCGAGGGGCCCGTGGCCATGGACGATGGCTCGGTGCTGCTGGTCGAGATTGCACGCGGCACACTCACCCGCGTGACGGCCGACGGGCGTGTGCAGGTGGTGGCCGACCTGGGCGCAGGCCCCAACGGCGCGGCCATCGGGCCCGATGGCGCGGTCTATGTCTGCAACAACGGCGGCTTTGAATGGACGCGCGACCCAAGCAACTACCTGCGCCCCATCGGCCAGGCACACGACTACTCGGGCGGGCGCATTGAACGCGTCAACCTGAACACCGGCAAATTTGAACGCTTGTACGAACAGGTGGACGGCATAGGGCTGCGCGGCCCCAACGACCTGGTGTTTGACGCGCATGGCGGTTTTTATTTCACCGACCTGGGCAAAGTGCGCCACCACGAGATGGACCGGGGCGGCCTGTTCTATGCGCAGCCCAGCGGCTCAAGCGTGCACGCCGTGGCCAAGCCTGTGATGACGCCCAACGGCATTGCACTCTCGCCCGACGGCCAAACGCTCTATTACGCCGAGACAGAAGGCGCCCGCGTGTGGGCCTTTGATGTGACCGCCCCCGGCCAAGTGCGCAAAGACCCCTGGCCATCACCCCAAGGCGCACGCATGTTGACCGCATCACCGGGCGGACACTACCAACGCTTCGACTCGATGGCCGTCGATGCCGAGGGCAACCTCTGCGTGGCCACCTTGGTGCACGGCGGCATCTCTATCGTCAGCCCCGACGGCCAGCAGGTACAACACGTGCCCCTGCCCGACCCCTTCACCACAAACATCTGCTTTGGCGGCCCGGGACACCGCACCGCCTACATCACCTTGTCGGCGACAGGGCGGCTGATTGCGGTGGATGACTGGCCTACGCCAGGGCTAGCGCTGAACTACAACGCGTAAGTCCCTGTCACCCATCAAGGAGGCGACGTGACCCACGTGTGCACTCAGCTCAAGTGCTTGCCAATGATCCCCGCCAGCTCAAACATGGTGGCCTGGTCTTTGCCGAACACCGCTTGCAATTTGCCATCGGCTTTGATGGAGCGCTTGTCTGCCGGGTCTTGCAGACCATTGGCCTTGATGTAGTCCCAGATCTTTTTGACCACTTCGGTGCGGGCGTAGGTGCCATCGCCAATCACTGCGGCCAATGAGGCGCTGGGCTTCAAGGTGCCCACAGCCGCTTTGCGCGGCGCTTTGGGGGCGGCGGTCTTGGCGGCTTTTTTGGCAGCGGGGGCTTTGGCCGTTTTAGCCGCAGTCTTTTTGGCAGCGGCTTTGCCGAAAGGCGTTTTGGCGGCGGTCTTGCGCGGCGGGTATTTCTTGCCACCTTCACGCTGCTCAAATTCAAACGCCACTTTGCCCTCTTCGGGGTTCCAGGCCAGCATGGCCTTGAAGCTGCGACGTGTGCGGTTGCTGACGAACTTGTCGAGCAAATCGGTCTTGCCGGTGCTCAGCAATTTGACGACCTGTTCGCGCTCCACCGGTTGCTGCAAGATGATCTTGCCGGTCTTGAAGTCACAGCTGGGCGTGGGTTGCTCGTTCGTGGGCACGGCTTTGCTGCACACATAGTTGCTGCCGTGCTCGTGCACAGCGCTGCCGCACTTGGGGCAAGCGCCCAGCGATTCGTCGGTGAACTCGACGATCTCGCCGCTCTCTTCGTTCTTCTTGTCGTCACCGAAGTCGAATTCGAGCTTCCAGTTCTTTTCTTCTTCGTTGTACTTGAGCGCCATCTCGGCCACGAAGGGCCAACCGGCTTTGGAGCGGAAGCCATCCAACGGGCCGATCTTTTTGTCGCGCATGAACTGCTCGACTTCGGCGGGCTCAAAGGTGCGGCCAGCGGGCGATTTGCCAAACGAGAAGCCGCAACCTTCAGCAGCCCCATTCGCGCCGGTGCAGGTGTACCGGCGGTAGTTTTCCTTGACCACGCCACCGCAGTTGGGGCAGGGCGTGGTCAGCGTGGCGTAGTCACCGGGCACGGTGTCGCGGTCGTACTCTTTGGCTTTCTTGACGATATGCTCGGTCATGGCCGCGATCTCGGCCATGAAGGTGGCGCGGCTGAGCTTGCCTTGCTCCATCTGGGCGAGCTTGTATTCCCATTCGCCGGTCAGCTCGGGCTTGGACAGTTCTTCCACCTGCAGGCCGCGCAGCAGCGTCATCAGCTGGAAGGCCTTGGCCGTCGGGATCATCTCGCGGCCTTCGCGCAGCATGTATTTCTCGTTGATCAGGCCTTCGATGATGGCGGCGCGCGTGGCTGGCGTGCCCAGGCCTTTTTCCTGCATGGCTTCGCGCAGCTCGTCGTCGTCGACCATCTTGCCTGCGCCTTCCATGGCGCCCAGCAGCGTCGCTTCTGAATAGCGGGCAGGCGGGCGGGTTTTCAGGCCCTTGGCCTCGACCGATTCAACGCCCACCTGCTCGCCCGGCTGCACCGGCACCAGGTTCTGGCCTTTGTCGCCGTCTTTGGCGTCTTCCACCTCATTGGCCGCTTCTTTGCCGTAAATGGCCAGCCAACCCGGCTTGACCAGCACCTTGCCCACGGTCCTGAAGCTGTGGCCTGCGGCCACGCTGATACGGGTGGTCACCTGGTACTCGGCGCTGGGGAAGAACACCGCCATGAAGCGGCGCACCACCAGGTCATACAGCTTTTGCTCGGCCTCGGACAGGCCGCTGGGCGCTTGCAGCGTGGGGATAATGGCGAAGTGGTCCGACACTTTTTTGTTGTCGAACACGCGCGGGATCTTGCGCACGTAGTTGTTGTTGAGCGCCGTCAGCGCGTGCGGGGCCAAGTGGCGCATGCCGCTGTCGGCCAGCATCTCGAAGGTTTGCTTGGCCACGGGCACGTAGTCTTCGGGCAGGTGGCGCGAGTCGGTGCGGGGATAGGTCAAGGCCTTGTGGCGCTCATACAGGCTTTGGGCCAGGGCGAGTGTGGTTTTGGCCGAGAAGCCGAATTTGCCGTTGGCCTCGCGCTGCAGACTGGTCAGATCGAACAGGCCGGGGCTGGCTTGCGTGGTGGGCGTAGCCTCTTCAGTGACGCTGGCTTTTTGGCCGCGCACCGCATCGACGATGGCCTGGGCTTCAGCGGCTGTCCACTTCCGGTCGGCTTTCTTTTCGGCGTCTTCTTCTTTCTTCCACTTCGGGTCGAACCACTTGCCGGGGTAGGTGCCCGCAGCGGCGCCGAACTCGGCATGGATTTCCCAATAATCGCGGCTCACGAACTTACGGATTTGCTCTTCGCGCTCGACCACCACGGCCAGCGTGGGCGTTTGCACCCGGCCCACGGTGGTGAGGAAGAAACCGCCATCGCGCGAATTGAACGCGGTCATGGCGCGGGTGCCGTTGATGCCCACAAGCCAGTCGGCCTCGGATCGGCTGCGGGCGGCGTCGGCCAGGCCCTGCATTTGCTGTTCGCTGCGCAGGCTGTCAAAGCCGTCGCGAATGGCTTGCGGCGTCATGGACTGCAGCCACAAGCGTTTGACGGGTTTGTTCAGCGGTTTGGCGCCACCGGCGTACTGCTCGATCAAGCGGAAGATCAATTCACCCTCACGGCCCGCGTCACAGGCATTGATGAGGGCTGTCACGTCCTTGCGCTTGGCCTGCTTGACCACGGCGCTCAAACGGCTCTTGGTCTTGTCCACCGGCTTCAAGTCAAAGTGCGGCGGGATCACGGGCAGGTTGGCAAAGCTCCACTTGCCGCGTTTCACGTCGTATTGCTCGGGGGCCTGGATCTCCACCAGGTGGCCCACAGCGCTCGTCACCACATAGGTATCGCTCTCGAAATGGTCATCGTGTTTTTCGAACTTGCCCGCCACAGGGGTCAAGGCCCGAACGATGTCTTGAGCCACTGAAGGCTTTTCTGCAATCACCAAAGTTTTCATGTCTATACAATCCCGTTGTCTCGCGTGCGCATGCGCGCTCGCACACATGCACGCCTGGGCGCGCTCACGCGCACGCCCACATGAATTCACCATAACAAATTTTTAACACCGTGGCCAAATCACCTGCTTCTTCTTCCGGTTCGACATCCAACCGACGCATCCAGGTTCGCCGCTCCGGTGTGCATGGTAAAGGCGTGTTTGCCCTGCAAGACATCGCCGAGGGCGAGACCCTGATTGAATACGTGGGCGAGATCATCAGCTGGGACGAGGCCCAGGACCGCCACCCGCACGACCCCAAGGACCCGAACCACACCTTTTACTTCCATGTGAATGAGGACAAGGTGATCGACGCGCTGCACGGCGGCAACTCTTCGCGCTGGATCAACCACAGCTGCAATCCCAACTGTGAAGCCGACGAAGAAAACGAGCGCATCTTCATCAAGGCGCTGCGCAACATCAAAGCCGGGGAAGAGCTGAACTACGACTACGGCCTGATCATCGACGAGCCTTACACCAAGAAACTCAAGGCCGAATACCCTTGCTGGTGCGGTGCCAAGAACTGCCGCGGCACGCTGCTGTCGCCCAAGGACCGCGCCGACACGCCCAAGATTCCGGGCCAGAAGAAAGCCAAAGGCAAATCCAAAGACAAGGCCAAATCAGATGCCAAGCCCAAGTCCAAGGTGAAGGCCGAGTCCAAAGCGGCAAGCAAACCAAAGGCGGATGCGAAACTGAAGGCAGAGACCAAAGCCAAAAAGAAGTCGGCAGAGAAAGTGAAAAAGCCCTCCAAAAAGGGCTGAGTTCCTGGCACGCCCATGAGCCCCAACACCTGGCCCGCTGAAGCCATCTGGGAGCAGGTCTATCCGCTGCTGCCGGACTTCACCGTCGAGGTTCTGCCCGAGATCGACTCCACCAACAGCGAACTGATGCGCCGCGCGCGTGCAGGCCAGCACGAGCCCACGCTGCTGGTGGCCGAGCGGCAAACGGCCGGGCGTGGCCGCATGGGCCGCGTGTGGCAAAGCCAGCCTGGTGATTCGCTGACCTTTTCATTGAGCCTGCCCATCGCACCCAAAGACTGGTCGGGCCTGTCGCTGGCCGTGGGTGTGAGCCTGGCCGAAAGCCTGCACCCGCAAGTGGGTCTGAAGTGGCCCAACGATTTGTGGGTTCAAGAGCGCAAGCTCGGCGGCATCCTGGTGGAAGCGGCCAGCATGGGCGGACGCAGCCAGGTCGTGATTGGCGTGGGCCTGAACATCCGCCCGCGCCCCGCAGATGGACTGAACACCGCGCCAGCGGCCTTGACCGAGTGGCGGCCAGGCATCACCGCGGCCGAAACGCTGGGCTTGCTTGCCGCACCCTTGATCAGGACCTTGCTGCACTTTGAACAAGCCGGCTTTGCCCCTTTGCAGGCACGCTTTGAAGCGCGTGACGTGCTCAAAGGCCGACGCGTGCACACCAGCGATGGTGCACAGGGCACCTCCCTAGGCGTCAGCACCAGCGGTGCGCTACGATTGCAAACCGATGCTGGCGTGCTGGACATTCACAGCTCTGAAGTCAGCGTTCGACCCTTCTGTGCCGAGGACAAACCATGAAAATGCGCTGGTGGATTGCGATATTGCTGCTGCTCAATGCCATGACATTGGCCTGGCAGTGGGATGCATTCGCCCCTTGGGGCTGGGGTCCCAATGTGCAACGCGAGCCTGAGCGCCTGAAGCAGCAAATCAAACCCGAGGCCTTGCAGATCACGCTCCCCGGGCAAGCCGCCTCTGCGCCTGCTGCTGCGTCAGAAGCCCCTGCCAGCAAAGCGGCTGCTTCTGAGCCCACACCGCCCAAAACAAGTGCATCGACTCCTACGGCCGCTGCAGCCGCAGCAGCGCCAGCCAAACCGGCTTCCAAATAAACACCTATCGGAGATTCCTGATGAGCCTGAAACTGTATTTCGCCCCCGGCGCCTGTTCTTTTGTGCCCCATGTGTTGCTCGAGATAAGCGGCGCCGAGTTTGAACCCCACATGGTCAAGCTGCACAAGGGCGAGCAAAACAGCGACGAGTACAAAGCCATCAACCCGCGTGGCCAGGTGCCGGTGCTGGTGAACAACGGCCAGGTCGTCACGCAGATCGTGGCCATCGTGCTGCATCTGGACCAGCTCTTCCCGCAAGCGGGCTTCCTGCCCACCGAACCCATCGCCCGTGCACAGGTCATCTCCACCTTGGCCTGGATGAACAACACGGTGCATCCGACTTTCACGCACATCTTCATGCCGCAAAAGTTCTCGGACCTGCCCGAAGTGCAAGCGGCACTCAAGCCTTACAACACACAGCTGTTCCGTGGCATGTTGGGCGAATTGCAAGCACTCGTGAAAGCGGCTGCCGCTAAAGGCCAGGCCTGGTTGACCGGACCGCAGTTTGGCGTGCTGGACGCCTACAGTTTGACCCTGACCCGTTGGGGCACGATTGCCGGCATCACACCCGAAGAACACCCCGAGCTGTGGGCCTTTGTGCAAAAGGTGGCGGCTGTGCCTGCCGTGGCCCGCGTGATGGAACGCGAGCGCCTGCAGCTCAACATGGGCAAACCTGCTTAAACCTTGAAGCGCAGCGTGAAGCACGCGCCCGGCGGCGTCTGGTGCTCAAAGGTGGCGTCGATGCTGATGGTGGCGCCATGCTGCTGTGCAATTTCCTTGACGATGGGCAAGCCCAGGCCTGAGCCGTCCACATTGGTGCCCAAGGCGCGGTAGAAAGGCTGAAACACCAGATCGCGCTCGGGCAGCGGGATGCCCGGGCCGTTGTCTTCGACCTGCAGAACCAAGGCCTTGCTGTAAGGGTCAACCAACACGCGCACCGTGATCACGCCGGGCCGCTCTGCTGTGGACGGTGTGTAGTGGATCGCGTTCTCCACCAGGTTGCGCACCATCTCCTTGAGCAGGATCGGGTTGCCCAGCACCTTCACACCGGGTGTGTCCGCATCCACGCCTTCGTAGCCCAGATCCAACCCCTTGTCCATGGCGCGGGGCAGGCTGTCTTGCAGCACATCGCTGACCAAGCGCACCATGTCGCAGGCTTGTTGCGGCACGCTGGCACCACCACCTTCGGCACGGGCGAGCGACAACAATTGGTTGACCGTGTGCGTGGCCTGCACGCTGGCGCGGCCAATTTGCTGCAATGACTTTTTGAGGTCCTCTTCGCTCGAGCCTGAGCGCTGCGCCAGATCGGCCTGCATGCGCAAACCGGCCAGCGGCGTCTTGAGCTGATGTGCCGCATCGGCCAGGAAACGTTTTTGCGTGACGATGGAATCTTTCAAGCGCTCCAACAGGTCATTCACCGACAGCACCAGGGGGGCCACCTCCATGGGCACGGCCTTGTCGTCGAGTGGGCTCAGGTCGTCGGGTTTGCGGGCACGGATGCGCTCTTCCAGCTCGGACAGTGGCTTGATGCCGCGCACCAGGGCCAGCCACACCAGGAGCACAGCCAAAGGCAGCAAGGCGAATTGGGGCAGCATCACGCCCTTGATGATCTCAGCCGCCAGCACGGAGCGTTTCTCGCGCGTCTCGGCCACCTGCACCAAGGCGGGTCGCTTGCCATCGGCGTCCAGCCGGATCCAGGTGTAGGCCACGCGCACTTCCATGCCGCGCATTTCGTCGTCGCGGATGTGCACCTCATAGCTGCTGCCTTTGTCTTCATCGGCAGGGGGCAGGGGCACATCGCGGTCTCCGCTCAGGTGCTCGTTGTTGGCCCCGCGCACCTGGTAATAGACCAGATCGGTTTCATCGGCACGCAGCAATTCGCTGGCCGGTTGGGGCAGGTTGAATTGCACGCGCTTGTCGGGGCCCAGCTTGACCTGTTGGGCCAGGGCCTGCACGTTGTAGACCATGGCGCGGTCAAACGGCTTGTTGGCCAGGCCTTGCGCCACCAGCCAGGTCAGTGCCAAGCTGATGGGCCACAAGAGCAACAAGGGGGTCAACATCCAGTCAAGGATTTCCCCGAACAGCGAACGTTGTTCCCGTTTGAAAAACTTGACGCTCCAGCCCTTGGACTTCATGGCTCAGTGGGCACGCTGGCCAGGGTGTGGATGTGCAAGCCCGGCACGGTCAACCGGGAATTTTTTCGAGGCAATAACCCAGACCGCGCACGGTGGCGATGCGGATTGGGCCTTTTTCGATTTTCTTGCGCAAACGGTGGATGTAGACCTCGATCGCGTTGTTGCTGACCTCTTCGCCCCATTCGCACAGACGCTCGACCAACTGGTCTTTGCTGACCAGCCGGCCTGCGCGTTGCAACAAGACTTCGAGCAAGCCCAATTCACGGGCAGACAGCTCGACCATCTTGCCGTCGATGGTGGCCACGCGACCGGACTGGTCGTAAATCAAAGGACCGTGTTTGATCTGCGAGGTGGCACCGCCCATGCCGCGACGGGTCAGGGCACGTACACGCGCTTCCAGCTCCTGCAGGCTGAAGGGCTTGGCCATGTAGTCGTCCGCACCGTAATCCAAGCCTTTGACACGCTCTTCCACACTGTCGGCCGCCGTCAGGATCAGTACCGGCAAAACAGAACCCCTGGAGCGCAAACGCTTGAGCACTTCCAGACCGTGCATGCGTGGCAAGCCCAGGTCCAGGATCAACAGATCGAATTCGTTGTTGGTCATGAGGGCCGCATCGGCCTCGCTGCCGCTGGCCACATGATCCACCGCCGCACCGGCATTGCGCAGGGTGCGCAACAAGCCATCGGCAAGCACCTGATCGTCTTCGGCAATGAGAATTCGCATGGCTGTCTCCTGTTGTGGGTGCTGTCTTGTAGGGGTATCTATCCGGGCGCTTAGGGTGATTTTAGTGTCAGGTGCCAGGGTGCTGGCTGACGCATTGCGGCCCCAGCGTGGCCTCAATGCGCATAAGCCTCCAGCCCCAAAGCCACCACCGTCGCCACATCGGGCCCCACCGCCTGGCGAAACTCGGCCTCGGCTTGTGCTACCGCATCTTTGAAGGCCTGCAGCCAAGCCAGTCCGTCCGCCGTGAACACCACGCGTTTGGCCCGCGCATCCAGCACATCGGTTTGCCTTTGCACCAGGCCCCAAGCTGCGCACTGGTCCACCAGATCGCCCATCGCCTGTTTGCTCATGCCTGCGGCCTGGGCCAGATCGGTCAGGCGCGAACCTTCGAGCGCCAGGTGACGCGTGATGTGCACATGCGCCGCGCTGATCTGGTCACGGGCGGCCAGGTTGGCCAAGGCCAGCGGCACGCCTTCGTTGTGGGCCATCAGGTGCAGCACCCGTTCGTCAAAACGCCGCATGGCATGGCCCAGCAAGCGCCCCAAATGCGTCTGGCGCCAGCGGTCGTCCATGGGTTTGACCGTGTCTGTGGCAGCGGAAAGCGGCAGATTTTCCATGCCTTAAATGATAAGGCAAACTGACCAAAAATACTGTTTACTCGTTTATACAGTTCGTTTACAGTACTGTTCACGCATCCAGTAAAGTAAGACTTTTCAGGGAGCGGATGCCCCAAACCATTGATATTCAAGGAGATTTCCATGAGCGAAGTGAACACCGAAAAAGCCAAAGCCCTGCAAGCCGCACTGGCCCAGATTGAAAAACAATTCGGCAAGGGCACCATCATGCGCTTGGGCGAAGGCGAAGTGATCGAAGACATCCAGGTGGTCTCCACCGGCTCGCTGGGTCTGGACATCGCCCTGGGCGTGGGCGGTCTGCCCCGTGGTCGCGTGATCGAGATCTACGGCCCGGAGTCATCCGGCAAAACCACGCTGACCTTGCAAGTGATCTCAGAAATGCAACGTTTGGGCGGCACCTGCGCCTTTGTCGACGCCGAACACGCCTTGGACGTGCAGTACGCCCAGAACCTGGGTGTGAACCTGCAAGACCTGCTGATCAGCCAACCTGACACCGGTGAACAGGCTTTGGAAATCGTCGACAGCCTGGTGCGCTCGGGTGCTGTGGACCTGGTCGTGGTCGACTCGGTGGCCGCTTTGACCCCCAAGGCCGAAATCGAAGGCGATATGGGCGACAGCCTGCCCGGCCTGCAAGCCCGCCTGATGAGCCAGGCCCTGCGCAAGCTGACCGCCACCATCAAGAAGACCAACTGCACCGTCATCTTCATCAACCAGATCCGCATGAAGATCGGCGTGATGTTCGGCAGCCCCGAAACCACCACCGGCGGCAACGCGCTCAAGTTCTACGCCTCGGTCCGTCTGGACATCCGCCGCACCGGCACCATCAAGAAGGGCGACGACGCGATCGGCAACGAGACCAAAGTCAAAGTGGTCAAGAACAAAGTGGCGCCCCCTTTCAAGACGGCCGAGTTCGACATCCTGTTTGGCGAAGGCATCAGCCGCGAAGGCGAAGTGATCGACATGGGCGTGGAAGCCAAGATCATCGAAAAATCCGGCGCCTGGTACGCCTACCAGGGCGAGAAAATCGGCCAGGGCCGAGACAACGCCCGCGAGTTCCTGCGCGAAAACCCCAGCTTGGCGTTTGAGATCGAAAACAAGGTGCGCGACTCGCTGGGCATTCCTTTGCTGGCAGGCGCTGCTGGAGACGCCGCCCCCGCACCGACCAAGGCCGCCAAAGCAGCCAAAGAGCCCAAAGACACGGTCGCTTGATCCTGTCGGCCAACATGAGCGACGACCAGCGCCAGCCCGAACCTCGCAAGGGTTTGGGGTTTCAGCCCTCCCTCAAAGGCCGCGCCTTGCGGCTTTTGAGCCAGCGCGAGCACTCACGGGCAGAGCTGGAACGCAAGCTGACCCCCCACGAAGAAGTCCCCGGCGAGCTGGCCAAGGCTCTGAACGAGCTGCAGGCGCGGGACTTCATCAACGACGGCCGGGCGGTGGAGTCGGTGGTGCACCGCCGCGCCAGCAAGCTGGGTGCGGCCCGCGTCAAACAAGAGTTGGCGGCCAAAGGTTTGTCAGGTGAGGCGGTGGCACAAGCCATGGTGACTTTGCGCGAGACCGAACTGAGCCGGGCTCAGGACGTCTGGCGCAAAAAGTTCGGCCGCCCGCCCGAGGATGCTGCTGAGCGGGCCAAACAAATGCGTTTTTTGATCACCCGAGGCTTTGCCGCCGAGGTGGTGCGCCGCGTGGTGCAAGGCTGCGACGACGAATAAGACCCATGCACAGGCAAAACAAAGCCCTCTGAGGGCTCCCTCCAATGAACCTCCCTGATACCAGGGAAACCACCTTGCTTTCTCATGCCCTCGAAAGGGCCAATCAAGCTGGAGAGAGCCGCCAGAGGGCTCTGCGATGACCTCAGTGTCTTGGAAAATTCAAACGTTGACTGTGCGCTGGCTCACAGCCCCAGCATCAGCTGGATGTTTTGCACCGCGGCACCGCTGGCACCCTTACCCAAGTTGTCCAGGCGCGCGATCAGCACCGCGTGGCGGGCTTCTTCATTGGCGAACACACGCAGCTCCAGCTTGTTGGTGTCGTTCAGCGCCAGCGCATCGAGCTTGCCGCTCTCGGTCGCGGGCTCCACGCTGACCCAGCCACTGTCACCCGAGTTGGCCTGACTGGCCGCATAGTGGGCGCGCAAGGCATCTTCCAGATCAGCGGCCTTAGGCTGGCCGGGCAACGCGTCCAGGTGCAAAGGCAGCTGCACCAGCATGCCTTGGCGGAAGTTGCCCACCGCTGGCACAAACAGCGGACGGCAGGTCAAGCCTGTGAAGTGCATGATTTCAGGGATGTGCTTGTGCTTGAGGCCCAGGGCATAGGCTTCGTACAAAGGGGCTTTGCCAGCTTCGTAGTCTTCGATCATGGTGCGGCCACCACCCGAATAACCGCTCACGGACGGCAAGCACACCGGGTAGTTCTCAGGCAACAAGCCCGCTTGCACCAAGGGGCGCAGCAAGGCGATGGCACCGGTGGCATAGCAGCCAGGGTTGGCGACCCGCTCGGCGGCGATCACAGCCTCACGCTGGCCCGTGGCCAGTTCAGGGAAGCCATACACCCATTCAGGGTGGCAACGGTGCGCAGTGGACGCATCCACAATGCGGGGCTTTTTGCCAGGCAAGCTGTCGATCATGGCCACCGATTCAATGGCGGCATCGTCGTGCAGGCACAGCACCACCAGATCGGCCTCGGCCATGAGCTCACGCTTGGCCTCAGGGTCCTTGCGGCGGGCTGGATCAATGCTCAGCACCTGAACTTGCGGCATGAGCGCCAGACGCTCGCGAATCTGCAAGCCCGTGGTGCCCGCTTCGCCGTCGATGAAGATTTTGGCCATTTTTGTGTACTTCCTCATGAAAACAAGAGCGCTGCGTCATGTCGCTGTAAGACGCAGGGATCAGTATTGGTGCGTTGCAGCATGATACAGTCGAAGGCTGCAGTGTCCAGCGCCTGCTGGCGGGCCTACCTGATTCAGGAACCCCGGCGGACCGGTCGAACTTCCACCCCTCTGAGAGAAGACCTCATGAAGATTCACGAGTACCAAGGCAAGGAAATCTTGCGTCAATTCGGTGTGCCAGTCCCCCGTGGCATTCCGGCATTCACCGTTCAAGAGGCTGTTGAAGCCGCTCAAAAACTGGGCGGCCCAGTGTGGGTGGTCAAGGCCCAGATCCACGCCGGTGGCCGTGGCAAGGGCGGCGGCGTCAAGGTGGCTAAAACCATCGACGACGTGAAACGCTTGGCTGGCGAGATCCTGGGCATGCAGCTCAAGACCCACCAGACTGGCCCTGAAGGCCAGAAAGTCCGACGTCTCTACATCGAAGACGGCGCTGACATCAACAAAGAGTATTACGTGTCCGTGGTCACCGACCGCGCCACCCAAAAGATCGCTTTCATCGCTTCCAGCGAAGGCGGCATGGACATCGAGGAAGTGGCGCACTCCACCCCCGAGAAAATCATCACCGAATTCATCGATCCTTTGACCGGTCTGGGCGACGCCCAAGCCAAGAAGATCGCTGACGCCATCGGCATGCCTGCAGACTCCACCGCCCAAGCCGTGGACATCTTCAAGAAGCTGTACCAGTGCTACATGGAAACCGACGCTTCGTTGGTGGAAATCAACCCGCTGAACCGCGACAGCAAAGGCAATGTGATGGCCCTGGACGCGAAGTTCAACTTCGACGCCAACGCCTTGTTCCGTCACCCAGAAATCGTGGCTTACCGCGATCTGGACGAAGAAGATCCTGCTGAAGTGGAAGCTTCCAAGTTCGACTTGGCCTACATCTCCTTGGACGGCAACATCGGTTGCTTGGTCAACGGCGCTGGCTTGGCCATGGCCACCATGGACACCATCAAGTTGTTCGGCGGTGAGCCTGCCAACTTCCTGGACGTGGGCGGCGGCGCAACTGCCGAGAAAGTCACTGAAGCCTTCAAGATCATGCTGGCCAACAAGAATGTCAAAGGCATTTTGGTCAACATCTTCGGTGGCATCATGAAGTGCGACACCATCGCCACCGGTGTGATCACCGCCTGCAAGGCCGTGAACCTGTCCGTGCCATTGGTCGTGCGCATGAAAGGCACCAACGACGAGCTGGGCAAGAAAATGCTGGCCGAATCCGGTCTGCCGATCATCTCTGCCGACACCATGGCCGAAGCCGCGACAGCCATTGTTGCCGCCGTTAAGTAAGGAACCGACATGTCGATCTACATCAACAAAGACACCAAAGTCATCACCCAAGGCATCACCGGCAAAACCGGTCAGTTCCACACTGAGAAGTGCCAGGAATACGCGAACGGAAAGAACTGCTTCGTCGCGGGCGTGAACCCCAAGAAGGCTGGCGAGTCCATCTTCAACATCCCAATCTACGCATCGGTCAAAGAAGCTGCTACGCAAACTGGCGCAACCGTGTCCGTGATCTACGTGCCGCCAGCAGGCGCAGCCGCTGCGATCTGGGAAGCCGTTGAAGCCGACCTGGACATGGCCATCTGCATCACCGAAGGCATTCCAGTCCGTGACATGCTCGAAGTGCGCAACAAGATGAAGGCCAAAGAAGCCGCTGGCGGCAAGCGCACGCTGCTGCTCGGCCCCAACTGCCCAGGCCTGATCACCCCTGACGAAATCAAGATCGGCATCATGCCCGGTCACATCCACCGCAAAGGCCGCATCGGCGTGGTGTCCCGTTCAGGCACTTTGACCTATGAAGCCGTGGCGATGTTGACCGAAGTGGGCCTCGGCCAATCCAGCGCCGTCGGTATCGGTGGCGACCCGATCAACGGTTTGAAGCACATCGACGTGATGAAGGCTTTCAACGACGATCCAGACACCGACGCCGTCATCATGATCGGTGAAATCGGCGGTCCAGATGAAGCTGAAGCCGCTCAGTGGTGCAAGGCCAACATGAAGAAGCCCGTCGTTGGCTTCATCGCCGGTGTGACTGCCCCTCCCGGCAAGCGCATGGGCCATGCAGGTGCCTTGATCTCTGGCGGTGCCGATACGGCCGATGCCAAGCTGGCCATCATGGAAGAGTGTGGCTTCATCGTCACACGCAACCCCTCTGAACTGGGCAAACTGCTCAAGGCTCAGCTGAAGTAATCCCATTAGGGCAATTACGCACAAATGTGCAGGGCAAGCCCGGTAAACTCGGGCGTCCTGCAACTCAAAGCGCTGTCAACGCAGGTTGTCAGCGCTTTGTCTTTTATACATTTACGGAGAACAACATGGAAATGCTGCAAAGCACAGAATTCTGGATCGGTCTGATCAAGATCATCTGGATCAACATCATCTTGTCGGGCGACAACGCCGTGGTGATCGCTCTGGCGGCACGGGGCTTGCCTCCACATCAGCAGCAAAAAGCCATCATGTTTGGCTCCGGTGCCGCAGTTGTCTTGCGCATTGCACTGACTGTGGTCGCCGCAAAACTGCTGGCTTTGTCTTTCCTGCAAATCGTTGGCGGCCTTTTGTTGCTGTGGATCGGTACCCAGTTGCTGCACGGCGAAGACGAAGAAGAGGGCGAAGGCAAAGAACACGCTGGCCTGATGACCGCCATTCGTACCATCCTGATTGCCGATCTGGTGATGAGCCTGGACAACGTGATCGCCGTAGCCGCAGCGGCCAAAGGCAGCATGACCTTGTTGGTGCTCGGCCTGGCCATCAGCATCCCCTTGGTGATCTTTGGCAGCCAATTGATGATCAAGTTGATGGACCGTTTCCCCATCATCATCACCTTGGGTGCCGCCTTGATTGGCTGGGTGGGCGGCGAAACCATCGTCAGCGATGTTGCCTTGAAGTCTTTCGTGGAAGCCAACAGCTGGCTGCATCTGGCAGGTCCTGCACTGGGCGCGGCTGCGGTCCTGACCATCGGCAAACTGGGCAACAAAGCCAAAGCCGAGTGAACTGACACCTATGGATGGAGTTTCGCTGGCGATTGAATTACCATCGAACTCCATTCAACAGGGAGGAGATGCCATGAAAAACAGGCAACAAGGTTTGACATTGATCGAGCTGATGATCGTGATCGCGGTCATCGGCATCTTGGGCGCGCTGGCTTTGCCGGCGTACCAGGACTACACCATCCGCGCCAAGGTGTCCGAAATGCTCTTGGCTGCCAACGGTTGCAAAACCGCTGTCAACGAAGCGATTTCATCATCGTCTGACGCCAATGTTTCCGTTGCACTGCCCAAAGCATGTGACACGCAGACCAGCAAATACGTCAGCAGCATCGCAGTGGACAGCAACGGTGTGATCACCGTGGTGGGTAACCACGAAGCCCTGCGCGGCACCACCAGCGCATCGGCCAATGCCATTGCCTTGACTCCGCTGCAAACCGGCGACACGGCCATCAACGGCAGCACCGATGGCGGCAAAACCATCTCGGGTTGGCGCTGTGGTCCAGCCAGCAGCAATGGTTTGCCCGTCAAGTACCTGCCTGCTTCATGCAAAGCTTCTTGAGACGCCACGCTGACACCAACGCCCTGCCCACAGCAGGGCGTTTTTCTTGGCGACTGCGTGAATTTGTTTGTAGCCTCTTGCTGATCCTGCCTTGGCTAGAACCTTGGGCACCTGCGCCCTTGCCCAACGTGGTGCCTCTCCTGGTCAGCTGGACTTGCATCGGCCTGCTTATGGTGCTTGGCCTGCGCCTGAGTCCTCTGGACATCGCCAGAACCTGGGCCATCGCCGCAGGCGTCAGCAGTGCCATCGGCCTCTTGCAATATTTCGGGCTGGCCGATGCATTGCGTCCCTGGGTCCATGTGCCTGACTATCTGGGTGAAGCCCGTGCCAACCTGCGCCAGCGTAACCAACTGGCCACGCTCACCACCATGGGAATGATGGCCGTGCTCTGGTGGGCACGCCATGGACTACGGCCGCTGCACGCCTTGTGGATATTGGCTCTGATCGCCATGGGCAATGCAGCCACCAACTCGCGCACCGGTCTGTTGCAAATGTTGCTGGTGAGCGCATTGGTGATCGGCTGGTCGCGCCTGGGTCGACAGGGCAAAGAACGCTTGTCCTGGCCTCTGGCGCTTTGGGCATTGGGCATTTATGTGCTCGCCCTTTGGGCATTGCCACATGGATTGGCCATGCACTCAGGTGCGGATGCCATCAGCGCCCTGACACGCATGGGCAACGATGACGGCTGCGCCAGCCGCAAAGTGCTCTGGCGCAATGTGTTGGAACTGATTGCCCAAAAGCCATGGTGGGGTTGGGGCTGGGACGAACTGAAATACGCGCATTACAGCGCCAGCTATTCCGGCGAACGCTTTTGCGAGATTCTGGGCAACGCCCACAACGGCCCCTTGCAATTGGCCTTTGCCTTGGGTGTCCCTATCGCCACGCTGATCTCACTCGGCCTGGTGGTGACCACGCTGGTCCTGCGGCCCTGGCGGCCACGCCAAACGCAACACCAACTGGCGTGGGGCGTGTTGGCCGTGGTGGGCCTGCACAGCCTGCTGGAGTTTCCGCTTTGGTATGGGCCGTTTCAAATGGCGGTCTTGTTATGCATCGTTTTGCTCACCGGACAAAATCGCAGGTACGCCCATCGGGCACAACGCGTCTTGCCCTTCGTGGGCACCGCCATTGTGGCGGCCGCCGCTTTCATCGCGGTGGACTATTCACGTGTACGGCAAATCTTCCTGCCCGAAAATCAACGCACCACCTTCTGGTCAGGCGATGCACTGAGCGTAGCCAAGAGCAGCATGGTGTTCCGCGCAACCGCTGATTTCGCCGAGTTCTCTTTGACCCCCGTCACCCCCGAAAACGCCGCGCACATGCTGCAAACGGGACTGCACATGCTGCACTACTCTCCGGAACCGAAAGTGATCCGCAAAGTGATCGCAGCCGCTGATCTGATGGGGGATACAACCACGGCTGAACGCCACCGGTCACTGATGAAAACCGCGTTCCCTGCGGAACCAGAATCCGTCAAACCGGTGCCATGAAGCTCCCCGACTTGCCCCCGTGCTTTTCCAGCAGCGTGATGCCGTTCATGGTCATGCCTCTATCAACAGCTTTGCACATGTCATAGATCGTGAGCAGCGCCACCTGCACAGCGGTCAGTGCTTCCATCTCCACGCCGGTCTGGCCCACGGTCTCGGCCGTGGCTTTGCAGACCACCGTCGACTCAGCGTTCAGCACTTCAAACTCGACCGCCACACGGGTCAGGCCAATCGGGTGGCACAGCGGGATCAGTTCGCTGGTTTTCTTGGCGCCCATGATGCCGGCAATGCGGGCAATGCCCAGCACATCGCCCTTTTTGGCGGTGCCCGATTCGATCAAAGCCAGCGTGGCAGGCAGCATGGTGATGCGACCGGTCGCCACAGCAATGCGCTTCGTCGAAACTTTGCCCCCCACATCCACCATGTGGGCTTGGCCTTGGGCGTCAAAATGGGTCAAAACATCAGAGGTCGTCATGGGCAATGAGGGTCCGAATCGTTTACAAGAAATTCACGGGAATAGGTCATCATACGGCCATTGAATGGGACACTCACAGCCGTGAAAAACAAATTCCGCCATTCCAATCTGATCCTGGGCTTGCTGGCCGCCAGCCTGTGTTTTCAGCCTGCCTGGCCGCAAAGTGCAGGCTTGCCTTCTTTGGGCGATGGCGATGGCATCTCCCTGGCCGCTGAGCGCAAACTGGGCGACCGCATCGCCCGCGAGCTTTACCGGGACCCGGATTACCTGGAAGACCCGGTGCTGGACGAATACATCCAGCGTTTGTGGACGCCCCTGATCAAGTCCGCTGCCGCACGTGGCGAGCTGTCGCCCGAGCTGCAAGAGCGTTTTGCCTGGCGCATCCTGCTCGGGCGCGACCGCAGCGTCAACGCCTTCGCTCTGCCCGGGGGCTATCTGGGCGTACACCTGGGCCTGATTGCGGTGGTGACCACGCATGACGAATTGGCCTCTGTGCTGGCCCACGAATTGAGCCACGTCACCCAGCGCCACATTGCACGCTCGATGGGCGAGCAGGGCAAGATGACGCCCTGGGTCATTGGCTCCCTGATTCTGGGCGTTCTGGCCGCCAGCAAAAGCGCGCAAGGCGCACAAGCCCTCATCGTCGGCGGGCAAGCAGCGGCCATCCAATCGCAACTGAGCTATTCACGCGACATGGAACGCGAGGCCGACCGGGTGGGCTTTGGCGTCATGAGCGAAGCCGGTTACGACCCTCAGGGCTTCGTCGGCATGTTCGGCAAGCTCCAGCAAGCCGCCGGGCTCAACGACAACGGCGCCTACCCCTATCTGCGGAGTCACCCGCTGACGACCGAACGCATCGCCGATATGCAGGCCCGTTTGCAATTGAGCACCGCACCGGTGCGCAAGGTGGTCGATGTGGAGCAAGCCATGTTGTCGGCTCGCGCACGCGTGTTGTCGCAAGGCCATGTGGATGCATGGCGCGCATCCACGCAAACGAGCCAGGTCAACTTGCCACAAGCCACGCCGGCCAGCAAGGCCGGGGTCTGGTACGGCGCCACCCTGGCCCACATGCAGCTCAAGGACTTTGCAGCGGCCGAGCGCAGCTTGCAAAACCTGGAGCGCGTGGTGAACGGCCAAAGCGCCCCGGCGCGCCTGGCCAAATTGCTGCGCGCCGAATGGGCTGCAGCCCAAAGCCGCTGGGATGCGGTGGTGCAGTTGCTGGCCCCTCAAGGCCAACCGTCCAAACTGGACCGACCCGAGCTGATCGCCACCGCGCAAGCCTTGTTGCACCTACCGCCCACGCCCACACGCACAGCGGTACTGCGCCAGCTGCACGAACACGTGCAAGCCTTCCCATTGGATGCGCAAGCGTGGAACACGTTGGCCAGCGTGCTGGCTGTGGAGGGCCAGAGTTTGCACGCCCTCAGGGCCGAAGGCGAAGCGCAGATGGCCAGGATGGACTGGCAAGGCGCAATTGACCGCTTCCGCGCCGCGCAGGACTGGGCCAAAACCCACGCCCTGCAAGCCGGCGATCACATCGAAGCTTCGATTGTGGACACCCGCTTGCGGCAAGCCCAAGCGCTGGTGCGCGAGATGCAAACCGAGCGCTGAAGCAACTCAAGCCTTGGTAGGGGTGCTGGCCATTTTGGAGGTCCACCAGCCCGCCCCCAGGACCAAGGCGATGGCCGCCAGGTAAGTGACCCAACGCCAGATGGCCAGGGAAGGGGCATCGAACACACTGTCCAGCAGGGGTTCGCCCACGATCATCTTGGCCGCCGTGAACGCCAGCACAGCAGCGCCCAAGTGGATGATCACCGGAAAGCGCTCGACCAACTTGAGCACAACAGAGCTGCCGAACACCACAATCGGCACGCTGATGAGCAGGCCCAAAATGACCAGGTCCCACGACCCATGTGCAGCACCTGCCACACCCAACACGTTGTCCACCCCCATCAGGGCATCGGCCACGATGATGGTCTTCATGGCACCCCAGAACGTGGTGGCCACAGGGCCGTGGTCATCGTCTTCTGAGGTATCGGCGATCAGTTTGTAGGCGATCCACAGCAGGCCCAAACCGCCCACCAACATGAGGCCGGGGATCTGTAAGAGCCAGACCACGCACAAGGTCATGACCGAGCGCACCGCAATCGCGCCCACAGTGCCCCAGACAATCGCTTTCTTTTGCAAGTCAGCGGGCAAATTGCGCGCGGCCAGCGCGATCACGATGGCGTTGTCGCCTGCCAAAACGAGGTCAATCAAAATGATCGCCAACAAAGCAGACCACCAAGGTGCCGATAAAAATTCCATGAGAAGACTCCAGATTCCGTTGTAGAACCTGCATCGAACAAACGGGAGCTTCATGTGCAGCCAGGCTGCACGGCAAGCTTCGATCGACTCGACACAGGCGATGATCGAAGGTCTTGCTCAACGCCAGAGTCTGGCGTCTGATAAACCGGGAGCCTGCGCTCCGTCATGACGGCTTACCAAGAACCGCAAGGCATTGCACCTTTGCGGCATGAGGGAGCTACTCCCCTTCAGGGCTGAATTAAACCGTGATTTGATTTGTCCCTGCATATTGAAGGGAAATTTTGGGCACACAACTTTGCAGGCGAGGCTTTGCAACCCGCTATGATTCGCGTCCTGCTCTTCAAACACCATGGCCGGCATCCACATCACCGACATCGAAGCCGCCATCAACCACTGGCGGATCAAGAACCCCTCACCGGACGGGGTGGCTTTGCCGCGCGAGCTGCGCGCCTTGGCCGATGTGTATGGTCAGATGGTGTACTTCAAGCAGGACTACGCCGACGAGTTCAGCCTGCCTCTGGCCGCCGCAGAGGCCTGGCAGGACTGGTATGCCGGCACGCCCGACACGCCCTGCATTGCGATTTGCTCGACCAGCCAGGGCGATGACATGTGCAAAGGCTGCGGCCGCACTTTTGAGGAAGTGCAGCTGTGGACCGAAATGACGCCGGGTGAAAAGCGCGCCGTCTGGCACCGCATCACCACCGAGGGCACCTCCTGGCGCTTCAACAAATACGCCGAACGTGCCGCCGAAGACCGCCAATGGGCCAAGGCGGCGGCAGAAGCCCAGACCAAACTGGATTTGAGTTAAGGCATTTCAACCCGCATCCTGTGCGGGAAACACCAACGCTGCCATTTGAGAATCGCGCACAGGGTGCTGCTCCTACCCGCTTATTTCCAGCGGGTGAGCTCGATGTGCACGCTGCCCTTGTCGCTGCTGAAGGTGACTTCGCCTTCCTGCACGGTGGCTTGCAACTGCATGCTGCGCTCGGCCAGCTGGGCCAGCTCTTGTGAGCGTTCCGTGGGCACACGCCAGACTTGCAGTTTGTCCAAGCGGGTGAGCTTGGTCTCGATGCCCTTCCACCAGACTTCAGCCGCATGGTTGAAGCAGTACAGCAGCACTTCATCGGACTTCTGACAGGCCTTCATGATCGGTTTGTCTTCGGGCTGACCGACTTCGATCCACATGCGGGTCTGGCCGGTGAAATCGCGCAGACTCACGTCCGGATCGTCCGGATCGGACAGGCCCGCGCCAAAGGCCAGCTTGCCGTCGCCGTTGCACACGGCCTGCAGCTTGTAGGCATTGATGGCCAAGGCCAGCAGGCGGATCATCATGCGCTCATCGGTCTCGCTCGGATGGCGGGCCAAAGTCAGCTGATGGTCTTCGTAGTAGCTGTGATCGATGTCAGCGATCGACAGGTTGGCTTTGTAGATGGTGGATTTGAGGGCCATGGGGTTCTTGAGTGTTCTCCTCCATCTGTCATGCCGGACTTGATCCGGCATCCATGGCGGGGAAAAGATGGACCCCGGATCAAGTCCGGGGTGACGAGAAAAATCTGAGGCGACAGAAAAGTGCGTGGTAACGAGAAAAGTGCGGGGTGACAGGCCATTGAAGAGTGGCGAGGGCCTCAGACCCGGCGGGCCAGTTCGGCGGCCTTGCCCACATAGCTGCCTGGCGTCATGGCCAGCAAGCGGTCCTTGTCGGCTTGCGGAATCTCCAGGCCCTGGATCAAGCCATGCAGGTCCGCTGCGGTGACGGTCTTGCCACGGGTCACTTCCTTGAGCTTTTCGTAGGCGCCCTGCACGCCATAGCGGCGCATCACGGTCTGGATCGGCTCGGCCAGCACTTCCCAAGCGGCGTCCAGGTCAGCGGCCAGCGCTTCTTCGTTGAGTTCGAGCTTGTTGAGGCCCGTCATCAGCGAGGCATAGGCCAGCGCGGTGTAGCCCAGGCCCACGCCCATGTTGCGCAGCACGGTGGAGTCGGTCAGGTCACGCTGCCAGCGGCTGATCGGCAGCTTTTCGCTCAAATGCTTGAGCACGGCGTTGGCCAGGCCCAGGTTGCCTTCGGCGTTTTCAAAGTCGATCGGATTGACCTTGTGCGGCATGGTGGACGAACCGATTTCGCCAGCCTTCAAGCGCTGCTTGAAGTAACCCAGGCTCACATAACCCCAGATGTCACGCGACAGGTCAATCAGGATGGTGTTGGTGCGGGCTACGGCATCGAACAGCTCGGCCATATAGTCATGCGGCTCGATCTGGATGCTGTAAGGCTGGAAGGTCAGGCCCAAGCCCCAGTGGCTGTCTTGCGTTTCGCTCAGCTCAGGCGTCTCAACCACCTGCTTGGCAAAGGCTTCCCAATCAAAGTCGGGCCAGGCCGACAGGTGGGCGTTGTAGTTGCCCACAGCGCCGTTCATCTTACCCATCAGCTTCACGCTGGCGATCTTTTCGCGGCAGCCTTTCAGGCGCATGACCACGTTGGCGATTTCCTTGCCCACGGTGGTAGGGCTGGCGGTCTGGCCGTGCGTGCGGCTGAGCATGGGCACTTCAGCAAAAGCGTGTGCCATGTCGCGCAGCTTGGCAATCAGGCCGTCCAGGCCCGGCAGGATCACCTGGGCGCGCGCGCCCTTGATCTGCAAGGCGTGGCTGGTGTTGTTGATGTCTTCGCTGGTGCAAGCAAAGTGCACAAACTCGCCCACATGCTCCAACTCAGGACGGTCCTTGAACTTGGACTTGATCCAGTACTCCACGGCTTTCACATCGTGGTTGGTGACCTTCTCGAATTCCTTGATCGCGACCGCGTCGGCCTCGGAGAAGTTCTTGACCAACGCCGTCAGGTAACTGCGGGCACCGGGCGACAAAGGCTTGAATTCGGCAAAACCAGCGTCCGACAGGGCGATGAACCAGGCAATCTCCACCTGAACGCGGCGGTGCATATAGCCTTGCTCGCTCATCAGCGGACGCAGGGCATTGAGTTTGCTGGCGTAACGGCCATCCAGCGGCGAAAGGGCGGAAATGGGGGAGAAATTCATCCCCCGATTGTAGTTGGCGAGGCTTTCACGAACCCATGCACGACCTTACGAACGTTTGCAAGCGTCGTGTACCGAACATTCACCTAGAATCTCTAATCAACTTTACCGACCTCTGGACACATGAAACTCATCGGCTCCATCACCAGCCCTTACGTGCGCAAAGTACGCGTTGTCATGGCCGAGAAAAAACTGGACTACCAGTTCATCAGCGAAGACGTGTGGTCTGCGCAGACCCGCATCCACGAGTCCAACCCCCTTGGCAAGGTGCCCTGCCTGGTCATGGAAGGCGGTGAAGCCGTGTTCGACTCCCGCGTGATCGTAGAGTACCTGGACACCTTGTCCCCCGTGGGCAAGCTAATCCCGACAGCCGGGCGTGAGCGCGCAGAAGTCAAAACCTGGGAAGCCCTGGCCGATGGCCTGCTGGATGCCGCCTTGCTGGCACGCATGGAAGCCGTCTGGACCGGTCGCGAAGAAGGCCAGCGCAGCCAGGCCTGGATTGACCGTCAGCTGGACAAGATCCAGCACGCCCTGCAGGCCATGAGCCTGGGTCTGGGTGACAAGGCTTTTTGCTCAGGCATCCACATGAGCCTGTCCGACATTGCCGTGTGTTGCGCCGTGGGTTATCTGGATTTCCGCTTTCCGCAGATCGACTGGCGCACACCCCACCCGAACCTGCACAAGCTGTACGACAAACTGTCGCAACGCCAGAGCTTCATCGACAGCCAGCCCGCTTGAAGCACCTGCCAGTCGGTCGCTTCAGGTGTTGGCGCGTTTTTTGAGCCAGCGCATCAAGCCGCCCACCCAGGGCAATTTCTCGTACAACTCTTCCGCCGCATCCCAGTAATCGCGGTGCAAAGTGACCAGCCCCTGTTCGTTGAACAGGATGTGGCTACCGCCGCGCACGGTTTGCAGGGTGTGCGTGTCAAAACGCTTGAAACGAAAACGAAATTCCCAGGTCAAAAAAGCCTGGGCGCCATCGACCAGTTGACCGGTGATGACGAAATGCGGCCCATCGAGCGCCTCATACATATGCCGAAAGATGCGCTCGATCTCCGGCAAGCCCTGCACCTCGTTGAAGGGGTCTTTGAAGCGCGCCTCAGCGTCATACAAAGTGGGCAATTGCGCCACGCTCTGCGGGGTCAACGCTTCAAAAAATCGGGCCAGCCGGGCAGTGGCAAGGCGTGTGTCCATGGTCAAAGTCCTGTGAAACGCCGCACCAGCGGAAAGTACCAGCGGTAAGGCAAGACCCGCAAAAGCTTGAGCCAGCGGGTAAAGCGTTTGGGAAAGTGGATGTCGAACTGACCTTGTGCCCAACCCTTGAGCATCTCGCGGGCAGCCTCTTCGGAGCTGATCAGGGCAGGCATGGTGAACTCGTTTTGCGCCGTCAAAGGTGTGTCCACAAAACCCGGGTTGACCACGCTCACGCCAATGCCTGCATCTTGCAAGTCCAGATACAAGGTCTCGGCCAAATGGGTCAATGCCGCCTTGGTGGGGCCATAAGCCAAGCCATTGGGTAAGCCCCGCCAGCCGGCCACGCTGCTGAGCAAACTGATGTGGCCGCCCCCCTGCGCCAGCATGCCGGGCAACACCGCATCGAGCACATGCAAAGCGCCTTGGTAATTGACACGGTCATGCTGCAGCAACTGCGCCAGGTCCATGGCCGTGGCGCGTTGGGCCTGGTAATAACCGGCGGCGTAGACCACCATGTCCAGCGGGCCTTCGGCCAGCAGAGCATGGGCGGTGGCCTGCACCTGGGCCGGGTCGCACACATCGAGCGCACGCCACTGCACCCCGGAATCCTGCGCGGCCCAATCCAGCACGGCTTGCGGCTTGCGGGCCGACACCACCACTTGCGCACCGGCGGCACGCAAAGCCTGCGCGCAGGCCAGGCCAATGCCGGTCGATGCGCCCACCAGCCAGACACGGCGTCCCTGCCAGTCGTTGATTTTGTGATTCAGACCCATACCATTCAGCCCGGCTTGACCGCCAAAGGCGTGCGACGGGTGAACGACAAAGTGACCTCACCCAACTTCACGCCCCACTTGCTCATGGTGGCTTTGTTGAGCATGACGCGCTCGTCCATCAGGTACATCCAGTCGTCAAAATCGACGTGCCACACCCGGCCATCGACCGGCAGCGCCAACGTGTAGCCCCAGCGAAAGGCGTTGCCGCTGACCTGGCCTGAGGCCTCACCCACCACATCGTCGGCGCGACCGGTGTAGCGGCCGTTGGGCCCGGCCTTGAGCTTCCATATGCGGCGTTGCTGGGTGCCATCCGAGTACACAAAGGCTTCGTCCAGCACGCCCTCGTCGCCTTGCCAGCTGCAATCCATGACCACAGTGAAGCGCTTGACGACCTGACCGCTGCGGTCGGTGAACACCCCCCAGGCGTCGATGGTGCCACTGAAGTAGGTGCGCAGGTCCAACTGCGGTTTTTCTTGCGCGTAGTTTTGAACCTGCGGTCCGGCGCAACTGGCCAAAAAAGGCGTGGCCACCACCATGGGCAAAGCGACCAGGCGGGTCAGGGCGGTGCGGCGGTGGATCAGGGCGTTTTTTGGGCTCATGGAGGCTCCCGTTGTCTGTATGCAAAGCGGCTTCACGCCAGAGGATGGACCTTTGCAGGCCCTGAAATCAAATCGGGCTGGCGCATCAGGCCCCAGTACAAAGCCCATCCTGCCAAGAGCTTGAGCACACAAGGCAGCACGCCATACGCCAAGCCCAGGGCCAGCACGGCGTTGGCATCGTGTTGGCCCGGGGCATAACCCCATAGGCCCAACAGGGGCAGCGACAAGCCTGCGGCCAAAGCCAGGTTGAGCTTGGTGGCCAGATTCCACCAGCCCATGAAAGCACCGTCTGTGCGACCACGCTCGCCGCAGCGGTCGATCAGCTGGTTGAGCAAGGCACCGGGCACCGTCAAATCAGCACCCAGCGCCATGCCCGACAAAGCACACACACCCAAAAATCCGGTGGTGTCTCCCGCACCCAGCGTGACCACACTCACAAACGCCAGCACCGACAAAGCCATGCCACTGGCCCAAGTGCGCAGCAAACCGATGCGGTCAATCACCTGGAGCCACAAGGGAAACGACAAGGCCCCGGCGGCAAAGTACAAACCCAAAAACAGCGGTTCCATGACCTTGGGCGCTTGCAGCAGGTCTTGCACAAAAAACAGCACCAGTGTCGCGGGCACGGCACTGGCCAAACCGTTGAGCATGAACACCATCAACAGGCGGCGAAACCCGGCGTACTTCCAGGGCTGCCACAAACTGCTGGCCACCTGTGTTGACGCCACCAACACATTCGATGATGCCGCTCTTTTTGCCACGCGTTGCCAAGCGAACAAGCCCAGCGCCAGCATCAACACCAGCAAGGCCGTGGTCAGCGCCCAACCCCAAAGCGCAGGCAAAGCAGAGGCCAGCAACACGCCCACCAAGGCAAAGCCTTCGCGCCAAGCCACCCAGCGGCTTTGCGCGATGCCGCCACCGCCCTGTCGCGCCGCCCAGGCCTGGTGCAAGATGCCCAAACCGCTGTAGGCCAAATGGCTGAGCGTGAGCGCTGCGCCCACCCACACCAGCCAACCCGCACCCGACAACGCAGGCGGAAAGAACAGAGCCGAAAAGCCCAGTGCGACAGCCAAGGCCAGCAGCACCGCTGCCAACCACACCGCGCGCCACGAATGGCGGTACAAGGCGTCGCCCCAGCGCCCCAGCCACGGGTCCACCACCGCGTCCACGCTGCGGCTGAGCAAAAGCACGCCACCCAAAGCCGCAAGCGGCACACCGTATTGCTGGGCGTACACATGGGGCAAATGCACATACACAGGCAGCGCCACAAAGGCCAAGGGCAAACCCAGCAAGCCGTAGGCCGCAAAAGCTTGGCGCGACGCCGCAGGGTCGTGTGTCGGCGTCAACGCATTCATGGCTGCGGGCCTTGCAACAGTTGTGCACGCATCTTGGGCTCGGACGTGCGTTCATCCAGCCAGATGCCAAAAAACAAACGCGCAAAAGCCACGTCTTTGAGCACGCCCACGCGCTGGCCATTGACCCAGAATTCAGCCCCCTCGCCCGGCAGGTTCACGCCGGTGATGCGTTCACCTGGGCCCACATTGGGGAACAAGCTGCGCATGGCGGCCAGCCAGCTTTGCGCTTGGGCATCGCTGAAATGGCCCACGCGCCGCATCTCATCGATCGAGCGGCTGGCAATGGCCGCGCCTTCGAGCTTGCGCAAGTACTGCAATTCCAGGGCAAACGGTTGCTGTGCATAGGGGCCATGCCGAAAACCCGCAGGTGTCCACAGCCGGGCGTCGTAGACCTCAAAACCCCAGACCCGCAAACGCACAGGGGAAGTGGGTACGGCGCCAATCAAGGCCGCCACTTCGGGGAGCTTGGTGAACGCGTTGGGGTTACCCGGGCTGTGGCCTTGCGCTTGTGCACCACCCAACAACACACCGAAAAAAACGGCACAGCCAACGCCTTTCAGCACTTGCGTGCACAGCCCAAGTGCCATGTCCGTTTTCAGTGCGGCGTGCATGTGCATCAGCCCGGTTTGGCCAAGGTGAACTGGACCACGTCGATGTTGGCCTCGTCAAAAGCAGCTTCGCAATAGGCCAGATAAAAGGACCACAGGCGAATGAAGCGGTCGTCAAACTTCAGCGTGCGCACGGTGTCGAGTTGCGCCATGAAACGCTCGCGCCAGCGACGCAGTGTTTCGGCGTAGTCGGGGCCGAAGTTCAACTCATCCACCACCTGCAGGCCCGCCGCTTGCGCTTGTTTGCGAAACTCGCTCGGACTGGGCAGGCAGCCACCTGGAAAAATGTACTGCTGGATGAAGTCGGTCGATTGCAGGTAGCGCTCAAAAAACCGGTCGTTGATCGTGATGCTCTGCACGCAGGCACGACCACCGGGCTTGAGCATGCGGTGGATGGTCTGAAAGTAAGTTGGCCAGTACGCGTGACCCACGGCTTCGATCATCTCGATCGAGCAGACCGCGTCATACGGCCCATCGTCGATGTCGCGGTAGTCTTGCAGGCGCAAATCCGCGTGCTGCTGCACGCCGTGTGACTGCATGCGGGCCTTGGCAAACGCCAGCTGCTCGGTAGACAAGGTCACGCCCGTGATGTGCGCCCCAAACTCGGTGGTGGCCGCTTCGGCCAAAGCACCCCAGCCACAGCCGATTTCCAGCACGCGATCGCCCGGCTTGGCATGGACCATGCGCAGCGCGCGGCGCACCTTGGCTTTTTGGGCCTGCGCCATGTCTTGCGTGTGGTCACCTTCAAACCAGGCTGACGAATAGTTCATCGTGCCATCGAGCCACAGTTCGTAAAACGCATTGCCCAGGTCGTAATGGGCGTGGATGTTCTTGCGGCTGTTGGTACGGTTGTTGCGGTTCAGCCAGTGCTTGATGCGGTAGGCCAAACGCCCCAACCAGTGACCATAAATCGCGCTTTCAAGGTGGTCGCGGTTGGCAATGGCCAAGCGCAACAAGGCCGCCAGGTCAGGCGTGGTCCAGTCACCCGCCATATAGCCTTCGGCAAAACCAATGTCCCCCGACTTGAGCACCTCGGCACACATGTCCCAACGGTGGATGTGCAAGGCCGCAAAGGGGGCTTGGTGCGTGCCAAAGACTTGGTTGTTGCCATCGGGCGCATGCACCGTGAGGGTGCCGATTTTCAAGCGGGTCAAAAGGCTCAGCAAACGCGCAGCGGCTTTGGGCAAGCTGGTGTGCGAAATGGAGGCGGTGCTGGCGCGCTGGCCCAACACCTGGGCATTGTCGAGGGTCTTGATGGAGGGCGGCATCCGGTGGGGTCCAGTGTTCATCGGGTCACAAAATCACGGGGAGGTTCGGGCTTGCGCCAAAACGGTACTTTTTTGAGCCACAGCAAAAGCGCATGCCAATGGATGCGGACGACCACACCCAAAGTCAGCAGCGGAAAGCGCCACACCACACGGCGCAAGGCCGCTGGCGTGGCGGGCTCCAGCACGCCGCTCCAGCTGGTGTCGATCAAGGGGCCATCGGCATCGGCATGCTCAACGCGCGCCACGATGTGCTCGTGCCCCTCGCGCGCCACACGCATGAAGCGAAAGCGGTACTCGCCCTGCACCGCGCAAAAAGGCGACACATGGAACACCTTGTCGGCCTTGAGGGTCTGGCCGTATTGCGGCTCGGGCAGCAAATAGCAATGCCGCTCACCAAAAGTGTTGTTGACCTCGGCCACGATGGCGGCCAGGCTGCCGTCGGTGCGCTGCGCGTACCAAAAGCTCACCGGCTTGAACGCATGCCCCAGCACGCGCGGAAAGGTCTGCAGCCAAACCTCCCCCTGCGCATCGGTGATGCCCTCCTGGCGAAGCAATTCATCGAGCCAGGCCAAAGCACCGCCTTGTGCGGCGGCACGGCCGTCGCCGTGGTCCACATCATGAAAAGCAAACCAGGCCGGGCGGTTGATGGCCAAGGCAGCGCAACCCGCGCCTTGGTGCAGGCTGCGCATGGGCAGCATCAGGAAAGCGGTCGGGTACACAAAGGCATGCCGGGCAGGGCGCATGCGGGTGTGCCGCACCTGCCCCCAGCCAATGCAAGCGACCGCTGCGCTCATGTCGCGCTGGCTTTCATTTTGGCCAGCAGCATGCGGCCCACTTGCAAGCCCGATTTGAGGCCGTCTTCATGAAAGCCGTAGCCTGCCCACGCCCCTGCAAACCAGGTGTGTTGCAAGCCCTGGATCAAAGGCAGGCACTGCTGGGCCTGGATGGCGCGCAAGTCAAACACCGGATGGGCATAGTCATACTCGCCCACGATGGTGGCCGGGTCAATGGCCTGCACCGGGTTGAGCGAGACCACCACCGGCTGCTCAAACGGAATGCGCTGCAAGCGGTTGAGCAGGTAATGCAAACACACGCGCGAGGACTCACGGGCATCGCTGGCTGCGCGCTCGTAGTTCCAGGCGGCCCAGGTCTTGGGGTTAGCCGGCAGCACCGAGGCATCGGTGTGCAAAACCGCGCGGTTGGCCTGGTAACGGATGCTGCCCAAGACGTGCTGCTCATTGGGCGTGGCTTCCCGCAGCATGGCCAGGGCCTGATCCGTGTGCGTGGCGATCACCACCTCGTCAAAATGCTCGGCATGCCCATCGGTGATGATGCGCACGCCTTGTTCATTGCGCTCGATCAAGCGGACCGGTGTGTTCAAGCGCTTGTCGGGCACATGGGCCAGGATTTTCTCGACATACTGGCGCGCACCGCCCACCACGCTGAACCATTGCGGGCGGTTGATCACCTGGATCAAGCCATGGTTGTGGCAAAAACGGATCATGGTGGCCACCGGAAACTGCAGCATCTGATCGGTCGGGCAACTCCAGATGCAGCCCAGCATCGGCAAGAAATACCAATCACGGAACTGCTCGCTGAACCGGTGCGTGACCAAAAAATCCTTCAAGGGCTGCTGCAGGTCCTGCTCACCTTGCTCTTGGGCGATGCGGGTGCACAGCGTGTTGAAGCGGATCACATCGGCCAGCATGCGCCAAAAACGTGGGCTCACCAGGTTGCCACGCTGCGCAAAGACCGTGTTCAGGTTGGTGCCGCTCCACTCCAGCGCCCGGCCATGTCTGGCGCCGGGCACTTTGACCGAAAACGACATGTCTGAAGGTGCGGTCTCGACCTGCAGATCAGAAAACAACTGGATCAGGTTCGGGTAGGTCCGCTCATTGAAGACCAGAAAACCCGTGTCCACGCCATGCGTGACCAGGCCCTTGGCCGTGGGCAAGGTCACATCCACCGTGTGGGTGTGACCACCGAAATAATCGCCGGCCTCGAACACCGTGATGTCCGGCTGCCCCTTGAGCGTGTGTGCCACAGCGAGGCCAGAGATGCCCGAGCCGACAATGGCCAGCTTCATGCGGGGAGAATTCATGGTGCAGTTTTCAATGATTTTTCGATCGCCGAGACCAGCGTTTTGCTGTCGGGGCCGGTGATGCTGCCGTAGCTGTCCACCAGCTTGCCATCGCGACCGATCAGGTATTTGTAGAAATTCCAACGGGGTTTTTGACCCGACTGGGCGATCAGCTGTTTGTACAAGGGTGATGCGCCCTCGCCTGTGACCTGCGTCTTGGTGAACATGGGGAACTTGACGCCAAAGGTGTTCTCGCAAAAGTCGGCAATTTGCTTGTTGCTGCCGGTCTCTTGCGAAAAGTCATTGGAGGGAAAGCCCAGAACGGCAAAGCCCTGGTCTTTGTATTTGGCGTGCAAGGCCTCCAAGCCTTTGTACTGGGGCGTGAAGCCGCAAAAGCTGGCGGTGTTCACCACCAACAAAACCTTGCCGCTGTATTGGCACAAAGACAGGGGTTTTTCGTCTTGCAAGCGCTCTACCGTGTGGTTGAGCAAGGCAGGGCATGTCGACGTGGCTGGTGCGGGTCCAGCCGCTGCGGCATGCGCAGCCCAGACCAGCAGGGCAGCGCCCATGGCGCGCTTTGTTGGATTACCGCTGTGCTTCATTTGAACTTCTCCGCGTCATTGACCCGCGGGTCAGTCTAATGGGCTTCTTTGACCCTTGCCCGACCAATGCTTTAAGCCACCAGCCACTGCAGCAAGGCGTCTGCGACCGCGTGGGCTTGCTCCATGGGCGCCATGTGACCGGCATCGGCAAACACCGACAGCCGGGCATGCGGCACCAGCGCTTGCATGGCCTGATGCTGGGCCAAAGGCGCCCACGAGTCTTGATCTCCGCAGGCGATCAAGGTCGGCACGTTCAGGCTTTGCAACACCGGGCGGGCATCCGGCCGCGCCAACAGGGCCCGGATCTGCGCCTCAAAAATGTCGGCACTCTTGCATGCGAACATGGCCACAATGGCCTCGATCAAGGCTGCGTCCGACAAGCGTTGAGGGTGCACCATGCCTTGCACCCAGGCGCTGGCCATGCTGCGCACGCCTTGCGTGCGGGCGATGTGCAGCAATTGCTGGCGCTTGTCTTGCTCGGCCAGGCCAGCATCCCCTGGGGCCAAAGGCAGGTAACCGGTGTCCAGCAGAGCGATGCGACTGACACGTTCAGGTGCCTGGCGCACCACCTCCAGAGCGACCCGTGCGCCCATGGAGTGACCCGCCAAAGCAAAACGCGCAGGCGCTTTGTGAAGCAGTTGCTCGGCCATCTGCGGCAAGCTGTCGGCCGCGCCATGGTCAACTACCTTGCACTGCGCGGCATGCGCGATCAAAGGCATCACAGGCGCCCAGACCGTCTCATCGCACATGAGGCCGGGGACGAGCAACAGGGGTTCTGGTGGATGCATGTGTTGACCCATAAGTTGAGACCTCAACGCCATGTTGGCTTTTCAGAGGGTCGTTTGAATAAGCGAAGCACCCATTGCCCCTGGTCATCCAGGTCAGTGAAGACCACCGGAATCACCAACAGGCAGAGCAGCCGCCACGACCCGAGTGCCCATCGTCCAATGGAGATTCTTCATGTTTTATTGCTTCTAAGTGAGGCTACTGAGTTTACTGAGCACACGGCAGGCACAACCATCACAACCAATAGACTTGTTTGTTTTTTTAATTGAACACATTGATATACATAAAAATTGATTTTGTGTTTTAATTTGTAAACAAACATCATCTTCAAAAGTGCAAAAGACGCAAAAGCGCGTGCACATGACAGATCAGGGAGGAAATCATGAGCAAGTTCATCCGTTGGAGCTGCGCAGCCGCATGGTCTGCTGCATCACTGGCGTCGGCCACGGCCGACAGCCAAATACCCGAGCAGAAATACCCGCCGGTGGAGGTGAAGGATGCGCCGCTGGAATACCGGCAGTTTGAAAAGGTGGAGATCACGGGGTCATCCATCGTCCGCAAGGAACAGACGCAAGCGCTGCCCGTCCAGATCTATACGCGTGATGATTTGTTTCGCAGCGGATTACGCACCGTCGCAGAAGTGCTCCAAAGGTTGCCGGAGATAAGCCAGATGATCGAGTCGGGTCAACAAACCCAAATCGTCGGCAACTATTCCGCCGCGTCCATCCATGGCTTGCCCAATGGCACATTGGTACTGGTCAATGGCTTGCGTGTGGCACCATTTGGCAGACCCACGATGGTCGGTCCTGAACGCTCCGCTTCAGATCTCAACACCTTACCGATGGCCGACATCGAGCGCATTGAAATACTGACCGATGGCGCGTCCTCTCTGTACGGCACCGACGCCATTGCTGGCGTGATCAACATCATCTTGCGTCAGGAACGCCGTGGTTTTGAAATCACCGCCGACAAAACCATGCCGAAAGGAGGCGCAGGACAGGGCTACAACACCAGCCTGTCTTGGGGTGCCGGAGATCTTCGGCGCGAAGGCTATAGCTTTTTGCTCACGGCAGAACTTGCTCATAAAAATGAATTGTTGGGGGGCGATCGCCCATACGCCAGCCAGGGGCGTTATATGTTCGAGCAAGATGGGAAAACTTGGCAAGCCGATGGCATCTTCAAAACCAATTACACGTCACCGGCGATGCTGCAGCAAAAGGCGACCCCCACAAGCCCGATGCGACGCGTCAATGGTTTTTATCAAGACGGACAATGCGCAGACAACACGCTCAAACTCAACGGCCAAGCCGCGTGCGCTCAAACAGCATATCCAAGCTTGGGAATTTACCCTGAGGAAGACAGCAAACGTCTGCATGCGCGAAGCCAATGGACGTTGCCCAATGCAACAGTGTTTGCTGATTTGCTTTATGGCCAACATACGTCATCTATAGGCGCGCAATTCTGGTCTGCCAGTTGGAGTGACTATGGTCAACCCGTCGGGAGTCCTGGTTACAAAGCAGCCCAAGCTGCCGGTTTGAATCCGGCCAGCACTTTGCTGTTGTGGCGTCCAGATTTACCCCCCATCCGGGAACGCCATGACATTGAAAATGCCCGATTGTCCATCGGCATCAAGGGTGCATGGAACGACTGGAGTTATCGATCATCCGCCTATCTGGCTCAAAATAAAGCAACGATATTGAACCAGGCACCATCGGGCTTGTTTTATGACAGTGTGGGCCTGGGAGCCTGGCAAAACTGGACCCGACCAGAAGTGCTGCAACCCCTGACAGCAACCAACCCTTTGCGCGATGAACTTTATGCGCTTCGAGGGGATTACAAAGCACTCAATCGTGGGCGCTCCGATCTGCGTGCAATGGAAATTCGAGCATCCAGACCCCTGGGTGAAATCAATGGGCAGGAGGTTCTGCTGGGTGTTGGCGTTGATGCACGGCAAGAATTGCTGAACTACGAGCAACTGAACTCGGAAACACTCATTCAACAACCCAGTTTCAAAGCGAGCCGCAACATCCATGCGGGCTATGCGGAACTTCAGATTCCAGTCACGCCCGATTTTGAAATCAATGGCGCACTGCGCTCAGACAGATACAGCGATGCAGGAACAACGAACAATGGCAAGCTGTCTACGCGATGGGCTATCACACAACAATGGTCCGTTCGTGGATCAATGGGCACCGGCTTCAGGGCTCCTTCACTGGCCCAAGTCCATGAGTCCAAACAGGCATTCAGTTTTATGGAGTCATCACTGCCTTTGACCTGTTCCTCTGTGCAGCAAAAAATTGCTGCCAATCTGAAAACAGAAACGGGCGCAAGCGGTGAATGCTTCACAGGTACCCCATTGGTTTTTGGTAATGGCAACCCTCAGCTGAGGCCAGAAACTTCAAAACAAGAAAGCTTGGGCCTGGGATTTGTACCCTCTGCCAATTTACGCTTGGCGATCGATTGGTGGCGCGTCCGCATCAACGACACCATCCGTTACATCACCGAAGAAGCCATATTGAACGACCCAGCACGTTACGCCAATAACTACACATTGATGCCAGAAAGCATGTCCAGTCAAGGGTATACGACCGGTGCTCTCGCGCTCTCTACAAAGCAAGCGAACGTGGGCCGTTCCGAAAAATCGGGCTTGGACATGGAAGCACAGTGGCGCCAACCCACCGACTGGGGACGCTTGAATATCGCAGCAAAGGCCACTTACATGCTCCGTTCTATTGACCAGGCCGATGCAACAGCAGAGCAAAGCTCAGATGTCGGGCGTTTCAACCCCGCCACAGGTACAGTCTCACCCCGCATACAGGCACGAATCATGGGGGGGTTGACCCATGGCGCCTGGACAACAACGCTGGTTGTGCAGCACATCTCTGGCTATCAAGACGCAAGCGTTGTTGCAACCGACTTGAGTACGGGACAAAGAGAACTCGTCAGTGGCAGAAGAGTCCCCTCTTTCACAACTCTGGATGCCTTCGCATCCTGGATGATCCAGCGGGATGTCACCGTTAACATGGGCATTCGCAACATCTTCGACCAAAATGCCCCCCAAACTTTTGCATCGTCATCCATACAGGTATTTGGTGCAAATACCCGCTATGCCAACCTCTGGGGCCGCACGCTTCAATTGGGAATGACGGCACGTTTCTAAGTCATCCCATCACCAGCCGCCACAACGCCAACACCGCATCACGCTCTTGGGCGAGCACGGCGGGTGCCACATCGGTGGGCTCTTCGTTCAACCGGGCGTGGTGTTGCACGCGGCGCATCTCGCGGTAGGCATTGGCCGCTGCCTCGCCAACGCCTGCAGGCAATAAACCGACTTTTTCGGCGCGTTGCAGCAAAGCGATGTTGCCCACGTTGTCGGCCAACTCCGGATGCTGAGCCGTGTGCAAGAGCACCAGGTATTGCACGGCAAACTCGGCATCGACCATGCCGCCGGGGCTGTGTTTCACATCGAAGCGGTCGGGCTTGACCGGATGACCCTGGCGCACGCGCTCGCGCATGGCCACGATTTCGGCCTTGAGGCTGGCCGCATCGCGCGGCGCGCTGATGACGGCGTGGCGCACCGCGTCAAAGCGCGGCGCCAAAGAAGGCAGCCCCATCACAAAACGGGCCCGCGTCATGGCTTGGTGCTCCCAAGTCCAGGCGGCGTTGCTGCCGCGCTGCGCCTGGTAGTCGGCATAGGCCTCAAAGCGCGTGACCAAGAGGCCCGCGTTGCCATTAGGCCGCAAGGCGGTGTCGATTTCGTACAAATCGCCGTCACCGGTTTTGACGGTCATCCAGTTGATCAGCTTGCGCACGAAGGCGGCATAGATTTCCTGGGCGCGCTCATCTTCGTCGTCGTACACAAACACGATGTCCAGGTCGCTGCCGTAACCCAACTCTTTACCCCCCAACTTGCCATACGCGATGATGGCAATGGCGGGTTCCTCACGGTGCCTTTGCTTGAGACGACTCCAGCACCAACGCGCCGTCACGCGCAGCACGGCATCGGCCAAGGCACTGAGGTCATCGGCCACCTGCTCCACAGTGAGCACACCCTCCACATCGCGCGCCAGGGTGCGGAACTGCTCGGCATGGTGAGCACGGCGCAGCAGGTTGAGCAGGCTTTCTTCGTCGTCTTCGCCGGTGCGCTGCAGGGCCACCAGACGCGACTGGAGTTCAGCTTCAAACTCCGCCGCATCAAAGCGGCTGTCGAACAGGTTGCCACCCGCCAACTCGTCGATCACACCGGGGTGTTGCAACAAGTAGCGCGCAGGCCATTTGGCCGCACCCAGCAAGCGCAGCAAACGTTCGTGCACCGAGGGGCGCTCGAGCATGAGTGCCAGATAGCTTTCACGACGCAGCAAAGGCTCAATCCAATCAATCATCCGCAACACGGCTTCTTCGTCGATGCGGCCTTCTTCCAGCCATTGCGCCGTGCGCTGCAGCAAGCGCATCAGGCGCCCCCGCGCATCGTCACGTAAAGACTGCACACGCGGATTGCCCGGCCATGAGGCCAGGCGCTCACCAATGCGGCCTTTGAACACCTCCGCGATCCCGTCCAGCTCAGGTTGAGCACGCGAGCCGTTTTTGCCATTGCAGCCTTTGCATTCGCGATCACCGCCCAGCAAAATGTCGAACTCCTGCGCCACCACTTCGCGGTGCGCATCCAGTGCGCTCAGAAAGCTACAGGTGTCCGCATGCCCCATGGTCTGGGCGATCCAGGCCAGGTCATCGTCGCGCGTGGGTAAAACATGGGTTTGCTGGTCATCCAGGTACTGGATGCGGTGCTCCACCTGGCGCAAAAACACATAGGCCGCACTCAACGCGTCAGCCGTGGCTTGCGGCATGAGACCCGCTTTGGCCACGCGTTGCAAGGCGTCCAGCGTGGGGCGCGTGCGCAGCTCCGGAAACTGCCCGCCGCGCACCACCTGCAACAGTTGCACAGTGAACTCGATCTCGCGAATGCCGCCACGCGACAGCTTCACATCGTTGGCACGCTCGGGATGGCCCGCACTGCGCTTGGCCGCGTGATCGCGGATTTGCTGATGCAGCGTGCGCAGCGATTCGAACACGTTGTAGTCAAGGTAACGGCGGAACACGAAGGGCAGCACCACGCTGCGCAAATTCAGGGCCGAGCCGCCCACCACAGCGCTGCGTGGGGCGACCACCCGGCTTTTCATCCAGGCAAAACGTTCCCACTCACGGCCTTGCACCAGCAAATACTCTTCCAATGCACCCAGCGACACCGCGCTGGGCCCCGAGTTGCCGTTGGGGCGAAGCGCCAGATCCACCCGGAATACAAAGCCGTGCTCGGTGGTGTCACCGATCAGCGCATACATGCGTTTGACGGCGCGGCTGAAGTATTCGTGGGTTGAAATCTTGTTGCGGCCTTCGGCGTTGCCTGCGGTCTCGCCGTCTTCGTCGTAGACATAAATCAGATCGATGTCGCTGGACACATTGAGCTCGCGTGCGCCGAGCTTGCCCATGCCGACAATCCACAACTCGGCACGCGGACCGCTGGCCGTCATCGGCGCACCATGGATGTTGTCCAGATCGTCCAGCACTTGGCGACAGGCGATGTCGAGCGTGACTTCGGCCAGCCAAGTGACGGCATGGGTGATCACGTGCAAGGGTGCCTGCTGCGTGCAATCGAGCTGCACCAGCCGCTCCATGGTCAGTTGACGCAAAACGCGCAGGGCGGCAGCGGTGTCCAGTCCTTTGGCCTGCAGAGCTTCAAAAGTCTCGATCAGGCTGTTTCGGCTAGGTTCGCCAGGAGGCAGGAGCGGCAGCCAATCGGCATAACGGCGTTGCAAACGCTGCACAAAGCGCGAATACGAAGCCAAATTTCCAACGGCCTGCGTGTTTGTGATCTGAGTGGCGTTCAAAGGCTCACTGCGGGTCATAATTCCTGCCAACTTTCTGATTCAAACATTTGTGCTGTCCATCCTCTATTTTCCCCGCCTGACACGGTGGCTCAACCACGGCATCCACGGCCTGAGTTGGGTGCTGCTGGTCCTGGGCCTGTTGCTGGGGCTGGCCTGGGGCGTCCTGCATTTGTGGATTGTGCCGCGAATCGCTGATTACCGTCCTGCGCTGGAGCGCTTGGCCCAGCAAACCATGGGGGTGCCGGTGCGCATCGGCGAGCTGTCTGCCCAATCCACTGGTTGGGTGCCCTCATTTGAATTGCGCCGCATCGAATTGCTCGATGCCCAAGGCCGTCCGGCACTGCGCCTGCCACGGGTCGTGCTGGCCATCAGCGTGCAATCGGTGTTGCGCCTGCGGCTGGAACAACTGGTGCTGGACGCCCCGGAGCTCGACATCCGTTTGACCGCGGCCGGTCAATGGCAAATCGCAGGGCTCGACTTGCCCCAAACCCCCAAAGGCGACAGCGCGGCAGCCGATTGGCTGTTTTCACAAAACGAGGTGCTCATCCGCAGCGGTACCTTGCGCTGGACCAACGAGCGCGCGCACCTGCCGCTCAAGGCGATGGCTCGCCCTTTGAACTTGGCCGACGCAACGTCGCCCCCGCCTCAAGCCGAAACACTGGCCTTGCACGAGGTGGACCTGATCTTGCGCAATTCGGCTCGGCACCACGACATGCGGCTGGACGCAACCCCACCCGAAGCCTGGGGCGAACGCTTCGTCAGCATGGGCCGCTTCAAACGCGGCTTGCTGTCCACCCACGCCGCCCAGTTCTCGGACTGGTCCGGGCAGGTGTATGCCTACTTCCCCCGGGTCGATGTCTCGCAACTGCGCAGGCATGTCCAGCTGGGTGCCGACATCCAGTCAGGGCAAGGGTCTTTGCGTGTCTGGAGCGATTTTGAAAATGGCCAATGGACCGGCGGCGCAGCCGACACCGACCTGAGCGCACTGAACATCCGCTTCGACCCGCAATATCCCCCACTGGCTTTTGAACGTTTGTCGGGCCGTCTGGCGACACAAGTGCGACCCACGGGTTTTGAGTTATCGACCCGCCAGCTGTCCTTTGTGAGCGCAGAAGGGCTGCGCTGGCCCGGAGGCAACCTCACGCTGGCCTATGCGCACGAACAAGCGCAAACGCGCAAACCCGCACAAGGCCGCATACAAGCCGACCACCTTGACCTGGAGGCCTTGCGCGACCTGTCTTTGCGTTTGCCACTGCCCGAGGCACTTCACCAGCAATTGCAAGCGCACCCGGTCACAGGGCAAGTTGAATCACTGCAGCTGAGCTGGGCAGGGCCCTGGCAAAAACCACACACCTACGAAGCCCAGGCCCATGTGCACCAACTGAACCTGCCTGCCCACACACCCGGCTCAGCACCGCTCAACACGCCAGGCTGGCCTGGCCTGCAGGGGGCACAAATCCAACTCAAGATGAACCAGGCGGGCGGCCAGGTCCAGCTGGACATGGGCGATGACGGCGCCGTGATCTTGCCGGGCATTCTGGAAGAGCCGTCTGTCCCGGTGCACAGCTTGCAAGCCCAAGCCCGCTGGCAGAAAAAAGACGGGCGCTGGGATGTGCCGCAATGGTCGCTGCAACTGAGCAACCCCGACTTGCAAGGCCACTGGCAAGGCCAGTGGCATGCGGGCGCCAAAGACACCGATCCGGGCATGCTCGAGCTGCAAGGCCAGATCAGCCAGGCCAATGCCGCCCGGGTCCACCGCTATTTGCCGACCACACTGCCTGCATCGGTGCGGCAATACGTTCGCGACGCCGTGGTCAAAGGCACTTATTCGGGCGTGCAAATCAAGATCAAGGGGGACATCGCGCGTATCCCGTTTGCCCATCCGCAAGAGGGTGAATTCCGTTTTGCCGGTCGCCTCAATGATGTGGAATTCGATTACGTACCCGCATCGCTGATGCCGCGCAACAGCGTGCCATGGCCTCGCCTGCACGGGCTGTCCGGCCTGCTGGTATTTGACCGCCTGGGCATGAAACTCAGCGATGCCACGGCGCGGGCCGGGGACGCCAAAACAGGTCTGCCATTGACGGCCATTCAAGCCCAGATTCCGAACATGGCCCAACAGGCTTTGCTGGAAGTGTCTGCCGAGAACAAAGGCCCTGCCACGCAAGTGTTGAGCCTGGTGCAAAAGTCACCCATCGACAAACTGCTGGGCTCAGCCTTGCACGAGACCCAAGCTTCGGGCACCGCACAAACCCGCTTCAAACTGAGCATTCCCTTGCTGACACCCCAAGACACCAAGGTGCAAGGCACGGTGACGATGGGTGGCAACAACTTGCGAATGACATCCGCCATCCCGGTGTTCGAAAAAGTCCAGGGCAGCATCCAGTTCAGCGACAGCGGTTTCAGCCTGAGCGGCGTGCAAGCGCGCTTTCTGGGCGGGCCCATGCGCATGGAAGGGGGCATGAAAAAAGCCACGGCCAATGACCCCTCGGTCTCGCTGCGCGCCCAAGGTGAAATCAGCGCCGAAGGTCTGCGCCAGGCCCGCGAATTGAAACCGCTGGACGTGTTGGCCAAGCAGCTGTCTGGCAGCACCGCCTATACCGCCAGCCTGGGCTGGCGACAAGGCCAACCCGAACTGTCCATCCAAAGCCAGCTGGAAGGCCTGGCCATGAAATTGCCAGCCCCTTTAAGCAAACCCGCACAAGTGGCCATGCCACTGAGCATTCGCAGCCGCGTGCAGGGACAAGGCGCCAGTTTGCAAGACCAGATCCAGATCGACCTGGGGCGCATGGCCTCGGTGCAATATGTCAGGGACCTGTCCGGCCACATGCCACGGGTACTGCGCGGCAGCATGGCCCTGGGCAGCAGCAACTTGTTGCCTCCCATGCCCGATGCGGGGGTCGCAGCCACAATGTCACTCGACCAGCTCTCGGTCGACGACTGGCAAGCGTTGTGGCCCGCATCGCAAACCGGCGATGCAGCGCCGGGTGACAACGTCGCCATGCAAAGCTACTTGCCCACCCGCATCGGCTTGCAGGCCAACACCCTGACGGCCGATGGCCGCACCTTGCACCAGGTGGTGGCCGGCGGCTCACGCGATGGCCTAACCTGGCGCGCCAACGTGGACGCTCGCGAGCTCAGCGGACACCTGGAGTTTCGTCAATCTTCGGGCGAGCAACCCGGCCAGCTGTATGCACGCCTGGCTCGCCTGAATCTGCCCCCATCGAGCGCGGCCGACGTTGAAAGCCTGCTGGACACCGCGCCCGCCAACTTGCCTGCGCTGGACATCGTCATCGAACAACTTGAATTGCGAGGCAAGAAACTGGGCCGCATCGAGATCGAAGCGGTCAACAGTGAATTGCAAAAATCCCGCACCAAACCGACGCGCGAATGGCAGCTCAACAAATTCAACATCGTTTTGCCCGAAGGGTCTTTGCGCAGCACAGGACGCTGGCTCACGGCCAATGAAGGCAGCAGCGTGCGCAAAACAGAAATGCGCTTTCAGCTGCTGGTGAGCGATGCCGGCGCCTTGCTGACACGGCTGGGCACCCCCGGCGCTTTGCGCGGCGGCAGCGGACAACTCGAAGGCGAAATCAACTGGAGTGGCTCCCCCCTGGCATTGCATTACCCGAGCATGAACGGGCAGTTCGATGTGAAGATGGGCCGCGGGCAATTTCTCAAGGCCGATGCCGGGGCCGCCAAACTGCTAGGGGTGCTCAGTTTGCAAGCCTTGCCGCGGCGCTTGTTGCTGGATTTTCGCGATGTGTTTTCTGAAGGCTTTGCTTTCGACTCCGTGGCCGGTCACGTCAACATCGACCACGGCACGGCCAGCACACGCAACCTGCAAATCAAGGGCGTGAATGCGGTGGTGCAACTCGATGGCTCGGCCGACATCGCCAAGGAAAGCCAACAACTGCGTGTGGTCATCTTGCCCGAGCTAGACACGGGAACAGCCTCACTGGTCGCCGCCATCGCGGTGAACCCCATGGTCGGATTGACCACCTTTTTGGCCCAGCTGTATCTGCAAAGTCCACTGACCCAGGCGTCCACACAAGAGTTCATGATCGACGGCAGCTGGGCCTCACCACGGGTCACACGCGTGGACCACAACACCCGCACACCCGCCAGTGCATCTCCCCCGCAAGGCCAATGATCCCGTGATGCCAAGCGCTTTTTCACGCACCAGCCAGGCTGTTCAACAGCGTCTGCACCTGTGGATGACCACTCTTGATGAGGCCATGCCCTGGGGCTCTGGCCGACGTTCTTTGTGGGCGGCCCTGATCGGTCTGGTGCTGGCCGTGCTGGTCACGTTGGTCTGGCTGGCTGGCCGCTATGAAATCAGCCAGGTGCAGACCGAACTGGAACGCGACACCGCCGATGCCGTCAGCGATGTGCGCAGCGGCTTGTCGCGCGATGTGCAGACCTTGCAGGCACTGCAATCGGAACATGCGAACATCAAAACGTGGCACCCCGAAGCCATGCGCTTGCTGCGCGACAACCGCGATTGGCTGCGCATCGAATGGCGCGACCGACAATTGAATCCGGTGGCTGTGGCCGACTCGCCATTGCGCCCGCCCATCTTTGAACGCACACCTCGCCATGAGGTGATCAACGAAACCATTCAGTCGTGTCAGCGTGCACGGCGCTTCAACGGCCCCGCCTATTCCGGCACCTACTATTTGCCCCAGGCCGATGGATTGGGCATGGAGATCATGGAACTGTGCCTTCCCATGACACAAGCTGGGCAATTGACCGGTTACGCCATGATCACCTACGGCCTGCAACCCTTGTTGGTCGAACGGCTGGGCAAAACTTTTGGGCGACGCAACGAGATTTCCTTCACCGAGGCCGACGGCACACGCCTGGCCATCGCCGGCAGCCAGCGGCGCGGTCTGCGCCTGTTCACCGCACAACAGCTGCTGGACTTGCCGGGCAACACCCTGGTGCTGCGCATGGACGGGCGCCGGGGCGAGCCCGATTTGTTCCCCAACGTGCTCACGGCATTGGTGACGGCGATGTCGATCGCGTTGATCACGGTGATGGTGTTGTTGGCCAAAGACTCGCGCCGCCGCCTGAAAGCCGAACGCGATCTGGCCGATGCCCTGGCCTTTCGCAAGGCCATGGAAGACTCGCTGGTCACGGGCTTGCGCGCACGCGATCTGCAGGGGCGCATCACCTATGTGAACCCGGCGTTTTGCCAAATGGTGGGACTTGAAGCCGAAGCCTTGATTGGCCACAACGCCCCCATGCCTTATTGGCCTCCCGAGATGGTGGACGAATACAAGCAGCGCCAGGCCATCCGCATGGCTGGCAATGTGCCGCCGCGTGAAGGTTTCGAGTCGGTCTTCATGCGGCGCGATGGCACCCGCTTTCCGGTGCTCATCATCGAAGCCCCCCTGATCAGCACAGCTGGCGTACAAACGGGTTGGATGGGCGCGGTGATCGACATCAGCGAGCAGCGCCGAGTAGAAGAATTGTCGCGTGCCAGCCAGGAACGTTTGCAAGCGACCGCGCGCCTGGCCACGGTGGGCGAGATGGCGTCATTGCTCAGCCACGAGCTGAACCAACCTCTAGCGGCCATCGCCAGCTACGCCAATGGCTCGCTCAACCTGCTCAAAGACCCCGAAGCCGTGCCGCAAAGCATGGACGATGTGCACATGGCGCTGCGCCGCATTGCCGAACAGGCTGGACGCGCCGGGCGCGTCATCAGCAGCGTGCACGACTTTGTGCGCCGCCGTGACCAGGCACGCGAAGCTGTCGCACCGCACGCGCTGTTTGACGCCATCTTGCCTTTGGTGAACCTACAGGCACGCAAGCTGCAAGTGCGGGTGGTGACCCGCATCGAGGCACGTTTGCCGCCCGTCTGGTGTGACCGCACCATGGTCGAGCAGGTACTGCTCAATCTGGCGCGCAACGGCATGCAAGCCATGGACCGACCCGAATGCCGCGACCGTGTACTGGTCTTGCAAGCCAAACGAGCCGCCTCCAACGCCGAGCAAAGCTGGGTGGAATTTGCCGTCACCGATGTGGGCACGGGCATCGAGCCCGATGTGGCCGAACAACTCTTCACCCCCTTCTTCACCACCAAAGCCGAGGGCATGGGTCTGGGCCTGAGTTTGTGCCGCACGGTCATCGAGCAACACGGCGGTCACCTGGATTTTGAAGCCCAGTCCCCCAAAGGCACGGCTTTTCGTTTCACCTTGCCCGCCGTACGCAGCGCCCCCTCGCCCTCGTCGGTGGTCAGCGCCTAAAATTCGCGCATGTACTCACCCCAAGACAGCACGGTTTACATCGTGGACGACGACGTCAGCGTGCGTGAAGGCATGGCATGGCTGTTACGCACCCGGCGTTTGCTGAGCGAATCGTTTGACAGTGCAGAAGCCTTCCTGGCCATGCTCGAACAAACCACGGACTCGGGTACACATCCCACCATGCAAGCGGGCTGCATCTTGCTGGACGTGCGCATGCCCGGCATGAGCGGTCTGGCTTTGTTTGAGCAGTTGCTGGCCAATGGCATTGCACAGTCTTGGCCCGTGATTTTCCTGACCGGCCACGCCGATGTGCCCACCGCGGTCGACAGCGTCAAACGCGGTGCTTTTGATTTTTGCGAGAAGCCTTTTTCTGACAACGCCTTGGTCGACCGCATCGAACAGGCCCTGAACCTTTCCCACGAACGACTGCTGGCACGTCAGCAGCAAAACTTGCTGCAATCGCAATTGGCCGAGCTGACCGAGCGTGAGCGCGATGTGATGCGCCTGGTGGTCGAAGGCTTGCCCAACAAACTGATCGCCGACCAACTGGACATCAGTGTGCGCACCGTGGAAGTACACCGTGCCCGGGTGTTCGACAAGATGCAGGTCAAGTCGGCGGTCGAGCTGGCCAATTTGTTGCGTACGCTGTCATGAGCCGACACTTGGTCCTTTGGACAGTCATGTTGGTCAGTCTCTTGGTGGGCTGCGCCACATCGCAACCCGACACTTCTAAAAAGACAGCAGAAAACCAAACAAGTCACACCAGCAAACGCAATGATGTGGCTTTGTTCGCCATGTCTTTGCTGGACACCCGTTACGCCTGGGGCGGCCGCGGACCCGCCATGGGGTTCGACTGTTCTGGCCTGGTCTCCCATGTGTACCAGGAAGCCGCCGGGCTGAAATTGCGGGGATCCTCCGCCGATTTGGGCAAATTGTCACGCCCGGTCGACACGGCCCGCCTGCAACCAGGGGACCTGGTGTTCTTCAACACACTGGGAGCGCGTCATTCGCATGTCGGTGTGTATGTGGGTGACGGCCGCTTTGTGCACGCGAGCAATGAGCGCACGGGCGTGCGCATTGACCACCTGAGCAACCGCTACTACGCCAAGCGTTTTGAAGGCGGCCAGACCCTGCTCGACTGATGCCGCCGGTCCCAACCCGTCACGGTTTGTCCTGGTCGGCATCGTCCGGGGGCGCAGGCAATTCGCCTTTGGAGCGGCCCGCAAACATGGTCCACCACACGATGACCCCCAGCACCAGCAAAGCCAGCAAAGCTTCCAGCAAAATCAAACCCATGAACATGTTCCTTGTGATGCGGCGGCCATCGGCCTGGACCGCATGGCTGTTGGCCGCGATTGTAGGCAGTCTGGCCGGTTGCGCCGTGGGCCCCAGCCGCCAAACCTCATGGCCCGAAGCGCGAAGCACCGCGACTGACGGCCCGCTGCCTGCCGCGATCACACAGGCCCAAAGCCGCTGGGTGCCGGTGCCCTGGTCCAACATCACCGGGCTGGACAGCGACGACCTTCAAGAAGCCTGGCCCGCCTGGCAGCAAAGCTGCCTGCGCCCCACAGCCAGCTGGAAAACCCTGTGCCCTGAGGTGCAGCAACTGGCCAGCGCCTCCGCCGCCGTACAGCGCCAATGGATGCGCCAGAATTTGCAGCCCTACCGCGTGGAGTCGCTCGACCAACGCAGCGAAGGGCTGCTCACCTCGTATTACGAACCTGTGCTCAATGCCACGCGCCAGCCACGCGCGGGCTACAACGTGCCCTTGTATGCGCCGCCTGCTGGCCTGGCCCAGCGCAAGCCCTGGTACACCCGCCAGGAGATGGAAACCGTGTCGGCCGCCCGCAACGCCTTGCGCGGCAAGGAGCTGGTGTACCTGGCCGATCCGGTCGATGCCATGGTGCTGCACATCCAGGGCTCGGGCCTCATCAACGTGGCCGAATCCGATGGCCGCCAGCGCCTGGTGCGCCTGGCCTTTGCGGGCACCAACGACCAGCCCTACAAAAGCATTGGCCGCTGGCTGCTCGACCAGGGCCTGATCCGCGACGCGTCCTGGCCGGGCATCAAGGACTGGATCGTGCGCAACCCCTCGCGCGTGAACGAACTGCTGTGGCAAAACCCGCGCGTGGTGTTCTTCAAGGAAGAAACCTTGCCCCCGGGCAACACACCGCCGGGCCCCAAGGGCGCACAAGGCGTGCCGCTGACCGCAGGCCGCTCCATTGCGGTGGACCGGGGCAGCATTCCCTACGGCACGCCGGTCTGGCTGCGCTCGCAAGGGCCAGTGACATCGCTGGACAAACTGGTGCTGGCGCAAGACACCGGCACGGCCATCGTGGGTGCGGTACGGGCCGACTATTACGCAGGCTCGGGCACCGCCGCTGGCGAGCTGGCCGGGCGCATGAAACAGCCTTTGCAGCTGTGGGTCTTGTGGCCCAAATGAGGGCCTGCTCATGAAAACCGTGCCCTGCCGTGCGGGCTGCGCCGCCTGCTGCACCGCGCCCTCCATCTCCTCGGCCATCCCGGGCATGCCCAGCGGCAAACCGGCGGGTGTGCCTTGCGTGCAACTGGACGAGCAGCTTCGCTGCAAGATTTTTGGCCAACCCAGTCGCCCCGCCGTGTGTGGCCAGCTGCAAGCGTCTGCCGAGATGTGCGGCCCCACGGACGATGGCGGGCAATACGCACGCCTTTACCTGACGCAACTGGAAGCGCAAACCCGCCCGGGCTGAAAGTGCGCCCAGTCACCAAGAGGTCTGACGGCGCTCAGGCTTGTGGTTAAGCTGAACACCTTGTTCTGTTTCAACCGCTCAGGAGCTGTGCCATGGCGCTCGACATTCCTTCTCTTCAAAACCAGGTCCATCCCGACGAATGGCAATTGCGCGTCGATCTGGCGGCGTGCTACCGGCTGGTGGCGCTCTATGGCTGGAGCGATCTGGTCTTCACCCACATCAGCGCCAAGCTGCCTGAATCGGTCACCGGCGGGCAAGAACAATTCCTGATCAACCCCTATGGCTTGATGTTCGACGAGATCACGGCATCGAGCCTGGTCAAAGTGGACATGCAGTGCAACAAACTGCACGACAGCCCCTTCCCGGTCAACCCGGCGGGCTTTGTGATCCACAGCGCGGTGCACGAGGTGCGGCACGATGCCGGTTGTGTGTTGCACACCCACACCCGTGCCGGTGTGGCCGTGAGCGCGCAAGCGCACGGCGTGCTGCCCATCAGCCAGCAAAGCACTTTTGTGCTCGCCTCGCTGGCCTACCATGGCTACGAAGGCGTGGCGATCCGCGACGACGAAAAGACCCGCCTGCAAGCCGACCTGGGCGAAGCCAATTATTTGATGCTGCGCAACCACGGCCTGCTCACGGTGGGCAAAACGATTGCCGATGCTTTCTTGTCGATGTACACATTCGAGAACACCTGCCGCATCCAGGTCGATGCGCTGACAGGCCAAGCCGGCCCGCAAGACCTGACGACGGTGAACCCGCAAATTTTGGACGGCATTTCTCACGCCATGCGCGTGCAAACCGGTGGCTTGGGCGGCGCTTTTGTCTGGCCTTCGCTGCTGCGCAAACTGGCCCGCGAAAATCCGGGCTTTGACGTTTAATTTCCTGGGCAGCAGCTCCCGTGCACGCATTGCATGCAGATGGTCCATGCGCCATCGCGCACGGGGTGCAGCTCCTACTCACAACCATCTCACACCATAACCATCACTGACCATGACCACCCTGTTTGAACCCTGCCAAGTGGGCGCCCTGGCCCTGTCCACCCGCATCGTGATGGCACCGCTCACGCGCAACCGCGCACCCGGTGGCATGGCCAATGCGCGAATGGCCGCTTACTACCGCCAACGCGCCAACCCGGCCACTGGCGCTGGCCTGATCATCACCGAGGCCACCGGCATCAGTCACCAAGGCCAAGGCTATGCCGATGTGCCCGGCATCTGGAGCGCCGAACAAGTCGCCTCCTGGAAACAGGTCACCGATGCGGTGCATGCCGAAGGCGGCAAGATTGTCATGCAGCTGTGGCATGTGGGCCGCATCTCGCACACCAGCTTGCAGCCCAATGGTCAGGCACCCGTGGCCCCATCGGCTGTGACCGCCAAAGGCAAAACCGTGTTGCTGGTGGATGGCAAGGCCCAATTCGTCGATGTGTCGGCACCCCGCGCGCTCGATGCTGCCGAGTTGCCCGGCATTGTGGAGGACTACCGCCGTGCCGCCGCCAACGCGGTGGCCGCCGGTTTTGACGGCGTCGAAGTGCACGCCGCCAACGGTTACCTGATCGACCAGTTCCTGCGTTCGGGCAGCAACCAGCGCAGCGATGCGTATGGCGGCCGGGTCGAGAACCGCACCCGCTTTTTGCAAGAAGTGATGCAAGCCGTGGTGGCCGAAATCGGCGGCGGCCGCACCGGCATTCGCCTCTCGCCCGTGACCCCCGCCAACGATGCGAGCGACGACTTGCCACAGCCTCTGTTCGAGCATGTGGCCCGGCAACTGGCCCCGCTGGGCCTGGCCTATGTGCACATCATCGAAGGCTCGACCGGCGGTCCGCGCGACCACCAGCAAGGTCCGGCCCCCTTTGACTACACGGCCCTGAAAAACGCTTACCGCCAAAACGGCGGGCAGGGTGCCTGGATGGTCAACAACGGTTACGACCTGCCCTTGGCCGAGCAGTCCTTGCGCGAAGGCGCGGACCTGATCGCTTTTGGTCGCCCCTTCATCGCCAACCCGGATCTGGGCGCACGCCTCAAAAAAGGTGGGCCCTTCAACACACTGGAGCGCACCACCTTGTACGGTGGTGGCGATGCCGGTTATCTGGACTACCCAACACTGGGCTGAGCCGCGAAGCGCAAAGTGACTTTCAGGCCAGGGCCTGCGTTGACAGGGCCCAGCGACAGCTGGGCACCCATGATGCGAGCGTACTCGGCCACAATGGCCAGGCCCAGGCCGGAGCCTTGCTTGAGCGCTTCGCCCGCGCTGCCTTGGGCCCAGCGCCGCAAGAGGCGCTCACGCTGCGCATCCGTGATGCCCGGACCGTTGTCGATGACCGACAGGCACACCACACCAGGCCCTGCTTGAGCGATGGCCACCGTCACATGACGAAGTCCACCATCGGTAGGCACACCATAGCGCAGGGCGTTGTCGATCAGGTTGTCCAGCACGCCTTCAAGCAAGGCACGTTGGGCCGAAATGAACAGCGGTAAATCCAGGCCTTCTTCAAAGTCCACGCCCAGGTCCACCCCCAGTGCGTCAGCGCGGTGCAAGTGGCGCATCAGGCTGTCACGCACCACCTCGTCCAAAGCCAGCGGCTGCGGTTGCAAAACTTGCTGCGCTTCTTGCGCCAAAGCCAGGGCCAACAGCTGGTCCACCAAGTGACTGGCCCGCTCCTGACTCTGAGCGATGCTGCGCAATTGCTCACGCCAAACGATCGGATCGCTTTGGGCCAGGCCGTATTCCACGAGCGCGCGAATACCCGACAAGGGTGTACGCAACTCGTGCGCAACATTGCCCGCAAATTCCTTTTGCCCACGCACACTTTGCTCGATGCGGGCCAATAAAGCGTTGATGGACTCGCCCAGTTTTTGCACATCCAGCGTGCGCGTGGAAATCGCCATGGGCGTCAGGTCGCGCGCATCGCGCTGCGCCACCGCATTCTCCAGATCCACCAAGGGCTGCACGTCTTGCCCAATCGCACGGCGCAACCACCAGGCCAGCCAGATCAAAAGCAACAACTGGGGCACCAGCGAGATGAACAACAGGCGTTCAAACAAGCGATCCTGACTGCGGGTTGTCTGCGCTACCACCACCGTAAACGATGCCGGCTTGCTGCGCGCCAGAACCACGGCACGCAAAGTGCGGTTCTGAAAAGGCGTTTCGGTGAAAAAAGGACCCACGGCCGCGTGGGCGCCCACCGGCAACTGCAAACCGGCATGACCGGCCAACAGGTGGCCATCGTCTTGGTAAACCGCAAAGTACAGATTTTCGTTCTGGTCAAACAGCAAGTTGCCCATCTCGACCGAACTCAGGCCCAGCGTCAGGCCGCCGTCTTCGGCATGGCGCACATGGCTGGCCACCGCATAAGCATCGTCGAGCAAAGCACGGTCAAACGCCTGCTGCGTGAAATAGCGCGCCACCGCCAGAGCCAGCATGGCCCCCACCAACCAGGTCAAGGCCAGCGGCAAGATCACATGCCGCAAAAGTCTGGACCGCAAGGACACAGCAGGCTTCATGGCCGCTCCTCCTCCATCAGATACCCCAGGCCACGCAGGGTGCGGATCGATGCGCCCGATTGCGCCAGCTTTTTACGCAGGCGGGAGATGAAAGCTTCCAGCGCGTTGTCGGCCAGCGCTTCTTCAAAGTCCGAGAGTTTGTTGGACAGGTCTTTCTTGCTCACGGTGCGCCCGGGGGGGCTCATCAGCTCCCACAGCACTTCCAACTCACGCGCAGGCAAGGTCAACTCCTGCCCCTGAATCAAGATGCGTCGCGCCTTGCGGTCCAGCACCAACTGCCCCACCTGAGTCTGGTCATCGGCCCCGTGGCTGCGGCGCACCAGTGCCCGCAGACGGGCTTCGACTTCGGCCAGCTCAAAGGGCTTGCCAAGGTAGTCATCGGCCCCGGCGTCCAGACCGGCAATGCGTTCGTCGGTGCGGTTGCGGGCGGTGAGGACCAGCACGGGGGTCTTGTCGCCTTTGGCCCGACGCTCACGCAACAAGGTCAGGCCGCTGACCATCTCGGCGTCCCGACGCTCGCTTTGAGGCAAATTCAGGTCCAGCAAAACAGCGTCATAGGACTGCACATGCCACAAATGCCGGGCCGTCGAACAATCACCCGCCGCATCCACGCGATGCCCAGCATCGGCCAGGCTGCGCAGCATGACCGATTGCAACACCGGGTCGTCTTCCACCAACAAAATGCGCATGCGCTCCAAGTCTCCAAAAATGCGGCCTCCGAAGTCAGGTCTTGGTCAGGCCATTTCACCGATAAAGGAGCGATGAGCATACGACACTTGTTTCTTTTGGGCGGCCTGGCGGCCTTGGGCACGAGCCCTTGGAGCCTGGCGGCGGACGTGACCAACCCCAGCGCAACGACTTCTTCGGGCGTGACGACGTCCGTTTCTTCGGTTTTGAGCCTGCAGCAGGTGCTGCAAGCGGCCCGGCAAAGCCCCGACGTGTTGGCCGCGCAACGCGCCCTGAACGCCGCACGCGCCGATGTGCGAAGCGCCGACCGAGCCCCCGCACCCACCTTGTCTGCCGGCGTGTCGTCCATCGACTTGCAAAACGGCGTGGGCGGTGGATCTTTCTGGACCCAAAAGCGCATCGACAAATCACTGGGGCTGGACTGGACCTGGGAGCGCGGTAACAAACGCGCCCTGCGCACCGAAACGGCACAGCGCAGCGCCAATGCCGCCCAAGCCGACAGCCAGGACGCCCTGCTGATGCAGCAAATCGGCGCCCAAGCCGCTTTTTATGACCTGCTGGCGGCGCAACAACGCCTGCAAGCGGTGCAGGCCATCGCCCAAAGCGCCGCCCAACTGGCGCGCAGCGCCCAGCTGCGTCTGAAGGCTGGCGACCTGTCAGCCCAAGATGCGGCACGCACCCAGATTGAGGCCGAGCGCGCCCGCGCCGACGAGCAAAGCGCCGGTCTGGACCGGCAGCAAGCCGCCTGGGCCCTGTCGCAGTGGACCGGCTTGCCTGTGCCAGCCGGTGGCTGGCAAGTGCAGGGCGAATGGCCTGCTGGCGCAGCCGACACCACACAAGCCGATGCGCTGCTGGAAACGTTGATCGAGCAACGCCCCGATGTGATCGCTGCCCGCGAACGCGTGGCCTCTGCACAAGCGGCCTTGCAATCGGCCCAAGCCTTGCGCAAAGCAGACCCCAGCGTAGGCACCAGCTTTGACCACTTCCCCGGTAGTTCTACACGCTTGTTGGCTTTTCGAGTCTCGGTACCGTTGAACGGCTGGGAACGCTTTGAAGGCGAAATCGGCCGAGCCTTGGCACAAGAAGAACAAAGCCAGGACCTGCTGCAAAAAACCTTGTTGCAAGCACGCGCCGACCTGAGCGCCCTGGTGCAAGCCTGGCAAACCAGCGCACAACGCCTGAAGATTTTTGAGGACAACATCCTGCCGCAAGCTACCCAAGTGGCGGCGCAAGCAGAAACGGCCTACAGCAAAGGCGGCTTGACACTGACCGATTTGCTGGATGCACGCCGCACCCTCAAAACCACCCAACTCGAAGCCCTGGCCGTTCGCAATGCACACGCCAAGGCCCTGGGCACATGGCAGCTGCGTTTGGCAGTACCCGCCACCCCGCGTTGAACCTTTTCATTGAATTTCTGAGCGAGACCTGCACGTGAAACCTTTGCACACCCCCATCGCCATCCTGAGTCTGGCTGCCCTGACCCTGCTTGGTGCCTGCCAGGACAAAACCGAACCTGTGGCCACCGCGCCCATGCCGATCATCCAGAACAACCAACTGCGCTATCCCGCAGGCCACCCGCAGCTGCCCTTGCTCGTGAGCATTGCCGCCGTTCAAGCCCAGAACATCGCCATCGAATTGCCCGCCAAACTGGTCTGGAACGAAGAAAAAACCCAACGCGTCTACCCCGCGTTTGCAGGCCGCGTGACACGCATCAGTGCCGACGTGGGACAAACCGTCAAAGCCGGTCAGGTACTGGCCGAACTGGCTTCGCCCGAATTTGGTGCCGCACAGGCAGACACCTCGCGCGCGCAGGCCGATGCCACGCTGGCCAAGCAAGCCTTGCAACGCCAACGCGATTTGTTTGAAGCAGGCGTGGTGGCCCGCAAAGACCTGGAGCAAGCCGAAGCCGAAGCCGCACGCACCCAAGCCGAAGTGGCACGCGCTCAGGCACGCACCAGCCTGTATGGCAGTGGCACCGGCGTGAACCAGCAGCTGGGCCTGCGCAGCGACATGGTCGGCGTCGTGGTGGAGCGCAATCTGAACCCTGGCCAGGAAGTGCGCCCGGACAGCGTGAGCACACCCATGTTTGTCGTGTCGGACCCCAGCGTTCTGTGGGTGCAAATCGACGCCCACGAAGCCGATGTGACCGATCTGCGTCCCGGTGCCCGCGTGACCTTGCAAGTACCCACCTTGCCCGACCAAAAGCTAGAGGCCGTCATCAGCGCGGTGACCGATCAGATCGACCCGACCACCCGTACGATCAAGATTCGCGCCACCGTGGCCAACCCCAAGCGTTTGCTCAAGAGCGAAATGCTGGCCACGGTGCGTTACGAACGCAAAGTGGGCCACAGCGTTCAGGTGCCTGCGACAGCGGTGTTCCTGCGCGGCAACCAGCACTATGTGTTTGTGCAAAGCCAGGCCGGTGTGTTTGAACCACGCGATGTAAAAGTCTCTTATGAAGGCGCCAAACAAGTCTTGCTGGACGAAGGCTTGAAGCCTGGCGAACAGGTCGTGGTGCAAAACGGCTTGTTGCTCGCCCGGGAACTGCGCATTGCCCAGGATGCGGCGCACACAACGGAGTCCGGCAAGCCATGAAGAAACTCATTCACTATGCCCTGAACCAGCCGCTTTTCATCGTGCTAGGCACGCTGCTGTTTGTGATGGCAGGCATCATTGCCTTCAAAAATCTGTCGGTCGAGGCCTTCCCCGATGTGACCGACACGCAAGTGACGGTGATTGCGCTGTACCCCGGTCGCGCGGCCGAAGAGGTTGAGAAACAAGTCACCTTGCCGCTGGAAACCGGTTTGTCCGGTTTGCCCAACTCGATCCGCGTGTTCTCGCACACCCAGTTTGGTCTGTCCTTCACCGTCATCACTTTTGACGAAAAGGCCGATGTGAACCTGGCACGCCAGCAAGTCAATGAGCGCCTGGGTGCCGTAGACCTGCCCGACGGTGCACAAGTCAACATTGCGCCCAATGCCACACCTGTTGGAGAAATCATGCGCTACCGCGTGCGCGGTGACGGACTGTCGACCACCGACCTGCGCACGATCGAAGACTGGACCATTGAACGCGCCCTGCGTCAGGTGCCCGGCATTGCCGACGTGGTGACGATGGGCGGCTACATCAAGCAATACGAAGTCCAGCCGGATCTGGACAAACTCCGGGCCTACAAACTCACCTTCCAGAATTTGCTGGATGCACTGGGACGCGGCAACTCGAACGCAGGCGGCAGTTATGTGGCACAAGGCTCGCAGCAATTTGCGATCCGTGGCATTGGCCTGTTGCGCGCGCCAGAAGACATTGGACAGATTGTGCTGGGCTCGCGCAATGGCACACCCATCCTGATCCGCGATGTCGCACAGATCAAACTTGGCGCTGTGCCTCGCCTGGGCACCACCGGCCAGGACGACGATGACGACGCCGTGATCGGCATCGTCATCATGCGCAAAGGCGAAAACCCCAGCGTGGTGCTCAAGGCCGTCAAAGACAAACTGGCACAGCTGAACGAGCGCGGTTTGCCACCGGGCGTGCAGATCGTGCCTTTTTATGACCGCACCTGGCTGATGAACAAAACCCTGTCCACCGTGTTCAAGAACATGGTGGAAGGCGCTGTGCTGGTGGCGCTGGTCCTCTACATGTTCCTGTCCAACATGCGTGGCACATTGGCGGTGGTGTTGATCATTCCACTGGCCTTGCTGTCCACTTTCATGGGGCTGAAAATCATGGGGGTACCGGCCAACTTGCTGAGCCTGGGGGCCATGGACTTCGGCATCATCGTAGACGGCGCGGTGATCGTGATCGAGAACATCATGCACCGGCTGGCTGAGCGGGGCGAGGGCATGAACGAAAAAGAGCGCAAGACGCTGATCACCGAAGCGGCCAACGAGGTGGGGCGTCCCACGCTGTTTTCGATGCTGATCATCATCGCAGCGCACATCCCGATCTTTGCCTTGCAGCGCCATGAAGGCCGCATCTTCCAGCCCATGGCCTTGTCGGTGACCACGGCCTTGATCGGCTCGTTGATCTTCTCCCTCACCCTGGTGCCCTTGCTGGCGTACTGGATGCTACGCCGTAACTTGCCCCACGGTGACAACCGGCTGGTGGCGGCACTCAAAGGCTTTTACGCCCCCACCCTGGACTGGGCCTTGCTCAACCGCCGCAAGGTGGTCGTGATCGCCTTGTCGGCCTTTGCCATCTCGATTGGCGCGGCGTCGCGCCTGGGTTCTGAATTTTTGCCGGAGCTCAACGAAGGCACCTTCTGGGTCAACTGGGATTTGCCGGCCAGCGTGTCCCAAGACGAAGCCAAGAACGTCCTGAAGCTGGCCCGCAAAGCCTTGCTGACCATTCCGGAAGTGCGCACGGTGGTGTCCAAATCGGGGCAACCCGAAGATGGCACCGACCCCAAAACCCTGAGCATGGCAGAAGTGTTTGTGGACGTGAAGCCTGCCGAAGAATGGCGCAAGGGCTTGACCCATGACCAATTGATTGAAGAGATGGACCGCAGCCTGTCGGTCATCCCGGGCGTGGACCCGGCCTTCTCTCAGCCCATCCGTGACAACGTGCTCGAATCGATTTCGCAAATCAAGGGACAAATCGTGGTCAAGGTGGCCGGTGATGACCTGACCGAGCTGCGCCACCTGGTGGAAGCCATGCAGCGCGAATTCAAGCAGGTCAAAGGCATACAGCGTGCCGAGGTCGACCGCCTAGGCGAATTGCCCCAACTGGTGATCGACATTGACCGCGAGCGTGCAGCCCGCTATGGCTTGAATGTCAGCGACATCCAGGACGTGATCGAAGCGGCGCTGGCCGGCAAATCGTCCACCCAGATCTGGGAAGGTGAGCGCAAGTTCGCCGTGGCCGTGCGTCTGCCCGAAGACCGCCGCTCAATCGCGCAGTTGTCCAGCACGCCGATTGCCATCCCCAACGGGGGCTACACCACGCTGGGCGCCGTCAGCGACATCCGGCAGGCCAGTGGCGCCATGAACATCGCCCGCGAAGCCGGTCGCCGGACCATGGCCATTGGCATCTTCATCAAGGGCCGTGACATGGGCTCGGTGGTGGCCGACATGAAAGCACGCGTTGAAAAGAACGTGAAGATTCCAGAGAACTACGCGGTCAATTGGTCCGGTGAGTTTGAAAACCAGGAGCGCGCCATGCAACGCCTGAGCGTGGTGGTGCCGATTTCACTGCTCTTGATTTTCGTACTGCTGTTCGACGCCTTTGGGTCTTTCAAAACCGCGGCACTGATTTTGCTCAATGTGCCTTTGGCGTTGATTGGCGGTTTTGTAGCGCTGTGGATTTTCAACATCCCCTTGTCGGTGTCTGCGGCCATTGGCTTCATTGCACTTTCGGGGCAGGCGGTGCTCAACGGCGTGGTGATGCTGTCGGTCTTCCAGCAACTGCGCAATGCCGGTCTGAAGGTGATTGACGCGGTCAAGGAAGGCGCCATGCAGCGCCTGCGCACCGTGTTGATGACGGCCATGCTGGCGGCACTGGGCCTCTTGCCCATGGCCATCAGCCACGACATCGGCTCCGAGACCCAACGCCCATTGGCCATCGTGGTCATTGGTGGCCTGATCACTGCCACCTTGCTGACGCTGGTGGTGTTGCCGGTGCTGTATGTGGCCTGGTTCTCAAAAGAAACCCCCAAGGCCGCAGACTGAGCTTGATCGCGTTTGACTTGATCTGACAAAAATGCCCCCTGGCGCTTTGGCGCAGGGGGCATTTTTTTGAGCCTGATCAGCCCAAGCCAATCGGCGCAGGGGCTCGGCTGACGATCAGGGTGAACAGTTTTTCGTATGCCTGCGTTGGCGGGTAATGGCCCGTCAAAGGGTCCGCGTTCTCGGCAAACGCTTTGTCCAGGATGGCCCAGTCCTCTTCGCTCAGGCAGCGCTCTGCCTCGGGCAAGATCACGCTTTCTTCCAGCTGCATGTGCTCCAGGTAGAAGTCCACATATTTCTTGAAGGCGTCTTCAAACGCCTGACGCCGCGTGGCCCCCAGCAGCTCCCAGGACAGCAACAAATGCTGCAAATCCCGCGCAGCCTTCTCGCTGTACATGTGGTCGCGTTCGAGCTTGTCGATGGCACCCATCACCTTGGGCGCGGCCTTGACCACTTTGGGAAACAGCAAGTTCGATTCCTTGGGGTGGTGCAAGCGCTCTGGAAATTCGTCGATGTAAAACAGCATCGCACGCACCACATCAAAAAAGTTGCGCCGGTCGTCGCTCGGGCCGCGCTCAATCATCATGCGCATGGACTGCAACATGGCGGCCAATGAAGCGTGTTCGTCACGGATGGTTTGCAAGCTGCTGTGCTTTGTCATCGGTCTGTTCTCCAAATCAATGAGATCAGTGTGATGTTTGAAGCCGCTTTGTGCCGTGACGTAAGTCAAGAAAATGGCAAGTTCGCCAGCCGAGTGGCCAAACCACGCGCACAGGGTCGGTCACCCCGGGCAAGGACCCAGGGTCCAAGTCTTCAATCGGGCTTCCAGCGCTTGAGCAGCAAAGCATTGCTCATCACGCTGACCGAGCTCAGCGCCATCGCCCCACCCGCGATCACCGGGTTGAGGTAGCCCATCGCGGCCAGCGGAATCCCGGCCACGTTGTAGGCGAAGGCCCAAAACAGGTTCTGCCGGATCTTGGCCACCGTGCGGGCTGAGATGTCCAGCGCATCGCCCACCAGGGCCACATCGCCACGCATGAGGGTGATGCCCGCCGCGTGCATGGCCACATCGGTGCCATTGCCCATGGCCAGACCCACATCGGCCGCAGCCAGCGCGGGCGCATCGTTCACGCCATCGCCCACCATGGCCACGATGCGGCCACCTTCGCGCAGCTTTTGCACCTGTGCGGCTTTGTCGCCAGGCAGCACATCGGCCAGCACCTCGCCCTCTTCCGGGCGCAGGCCCAGGCGGCGGGCCATGGCCTCGGCGGCGGCCTGGTTGTCGCCCGAGATCATCACCAGCTTCAGGCCACGCGCACGCAAGGCGGCCAAAGCCTCCAGGGCGCCGACCTTAGGTTCATCGCCAAAGGCCATGAGCAAGACACCTTGCACGCCACCCGGACCCCGCTCGGCCAATGCCGACAAGGTAGCGCCTTGCGCATGCAGGGCTTTCACATCATCGGCCCACAAATTCGAGTCCATGCCTTCTTGCTGGAGCCAGCGCAAACTGCCCAGCAGCAACTGACGCCCCTCAACTTGCGCCTGCACACCGCGCCCTGGCACAGCGGCCAACTCTTGCGGTGCGATGGTGGCCAGACCCTGGGCTTGTGCCGCTTTGAGCACGGCACGGGCCAATGGGTGCTCGCTGCCGCTTTGCACACTGGCCGCCCAGCCCAAGGCCAGGGCCGCATCCATGCCGGGGGCTGGCAAATGCGCAATCAGGCGCGGCTGCCCCACGGTGAGCGTGCCGGTTTTGTCAAAGGCCACGGTCTGCACGCGGTGCGCCATCTCCAGCGCCTGGGCGTCCTTGATCAGGATGCCGTGTTTGGCCGCCACACCGGTGCCCGCCATGATGGCCACGGGTGTAGCCAGCCCCAGTGCACAAGGGCAGGCGATGACCAACACCGCCACGGCATGGATGAGCGCGGACTCAAAGCTGGCGCCCATGAACATCCACACCGCCAAGGTCAGCAAGGCCACCACCAGCACCACCGGCACAAAAATCTCGGCCACCTTGTCCACCAAGCGCTGGATGGGCGCCTTGGCCGCTTGCGCGTCTTCCACCAAGCGGATGATGCGTGAGAGCACGGTTTCATGGCCCACAGCGGTGACACGCATCAGCACGCGACCATCGCCATTGATCGAGCCGCCGGTCAGCTGTGCGCCCATGCTTTTGTTCACAGGCAAGGGCTCACCCGTCAACATGGATTCATCCACCTGGGTCTGGCCTTCGATGAGCTCACCATCCAGCGGGAAACGCTCACCCGGGCGCACCGCCACCAGATCGCCCACCAGAATTTCAGCCACCGGCACATCGACCTCGCCTTCGTCGCTGATCCAGTGGGCCTTGTCCGGGCGCAAGGCATGCAGTGCACGGATGGCTTCGGTCGTTTGACGCTTGGCACGCGCCTCCAGCCATTTGCCCAGCAAGACCAGGGTGATGACCACCGCCGAGCCTTCAAAGTACAAATGCGGGGCGTGGCCTTCGTGCGCGTTGAGCCACAACCAGACCGAGAGCAACCACCCTGCCGTGGTGCCCAAGGACACCAGCAAATCCATATTGCCCGTCAAGGCCTTGAGCGCGTGCCAGCCGGCTTTGTAAAAACGGGCCCCGAGGATGAACTGCACCGGTGTAGCCAATGCGAATTGCACCCAGGCGGGCAGCATCCAATGCTGGCCCCACAGATCGCCCAGCATGGGCAAGACCAGCGGTGCCGACAGCAACAAACCCCATGCGACGGGCGCAAAACCCGACCAGGCGGATGCTTGTTCAGCCGATTCAAGTGCCTGGGGCGTCAAGGGCTCGTAACCCGCATCTCGAATGGCGCGCCGCAAACGGGCGTCGGTGACCTCTGCAGATTGCACCATGATGCGTGCGGACTCCGTGGCCAGATTGACCGTGGCCGATTTAACACCGGGCACTTTTTTCAGGGCTTTTTCGACCCGCGCCACACACGATGCGCACGTCATGCCACCAATGCCAATGTCAATGGGCGCTGCTTCGGGCTTGATATAAGTCATGTCTTGAAACCTGTTTTGGACTATGCTTTGAGCATACCCGTGAGGGTTTACCTGAAAGTGACATCATGAAGCAAATTTTCACTGTTGAAGGCATGACGTGTGGCCACTGCGAAAAAGCAGTGACCAAGGCTTTGTTGGCCGTGGATGCGCAAGCCAAAATCGTCATTGACCGCACGCACAACCAAGTCGAAGTCGATTCCGACAAAACACGCGAAGCGTTGGCACAAGCCATTGCCGAAGAGGGCTACCGCGTCACGGCCTGATTTTTCAACCCCAAAGGAGTTTCCATGACCACAAACATTGGCGGCATTGAACGCATCTTGCGCATCGTGATCGGTCTGGTTCTTGTCGCGCTGGCCGCGACGGGACAAGTTGGTGTCTGGGGCTGGCTGGGCCTGGTGCCTTTGGCCACAGGGCTGATCGGCTGGTGCCCACCTTACAGCTTGTTGGGCATCAACACCTGCAAGAACCGCAAAGTTTGAAGTACAGGCCCCGTGTTGAACGGGGTTTGTTTTTTGCGGCATCATCCGGGGCATGACTTCTTCTGCCTCTGTTCAAAATCCACGTTCTGTGGAAGCCCTGGTTGCTGGTCGTGCCACGCGCGATGGTGCGGGTGTGCGTTTGACCCGTGTGCTCACAGGTGAATTGCAGCAACGCCTTGATCCTTTTTTGATGCTCGATCAATTCGGCAGCAACGACCCCAAAGATTACGGAGCCGGTTTTCCCGACCATCCTCACCGCGGCTTTGAAACCGTGACCTACATGATCGCGGGACGCATGCGCCACCGCGACAGCGCAGGCCATGAGGGGCTCTTGCAAAACGGTGGGGTGCAATGGATGACCGCAGGCCGTGGGATCGTGCACAGCGAAATGCCCGAGCAAGAGGAAGGCCTGATGGAGGGTTTCCAACTTTGGTTGAATTTGCCTTCTGGTCAGAAAATGTGTGCCCCTTGGTACCGTGACATTCAAAGTGCAGAGATTCCAGAACTCACCACATCAGAAGGCGTCATGGTACGGGTCATCTCTGGTGAAAGCCATGGTGTGGCCGGAGCCATGCACAGACCCGCTCAGGAATTTCCAACACACCCTTTGTATCTGGACATCCACTTTGACGGCGAGCAAACCTTCACTCAAAACATCCCTTCAAGCCACAACGCTTTTGTGTATGTCTACCGCGGCATACTGGAGGTGCAAGGCAATCAGGGCACGGAGACCGTTCCATTGCAACGCATGGCCATCCTGAGCAATGGGGGTGATGGCGTGGCGCTGCGCGGACAAGCCGGTAGCCGTGCCTTGTTGATCACCGGTCAGCCTCTGCATGAGCCCATTGCACAGTACGGTCCCTTTGTGATGAACACCCGTGAAGAGCTGATGCAGGCGGTTGAAGACTTCCAGGCTGGCCGCTTGGGCCGTTGATGGTCTGCACGGTATTTGCTGAACTTTACAGTTCACTGCAAACAAGGCACCGCACAGACACATGAGAAGCACACACTCCTGTCCATCTCATCACTGAAAGGATGTTTCTCATGAAATCGCTTCGCACCTCTTTGATCACGGCCGGCTTGCTGGTCGGCCTGTCTGGTTTGGCTTTTGCTCAAACAGCAGCCGGACCGGATGCCCCACGTGCTGAACGCATGGAAAAAATGCGCGATCACATGGCCCAGCGCCACAAACAACATTTGACTGAACTGAAGTCAAAATTGAAATTGCAATCGGCACAGGAACCTGCATGGGCCACGTTTGAGCAAGCCATGCAAATGCCCAAGGAACCCATGGGCCGACCTGACCGCGCAGCATTCGAAAAAATGACCACGCCTGAACGCCTGGATCAAATGCAAGCGCACAAAGCCCAAATGGACACTCGAATGCAACAACATGCAGATGCCACCAAAACCTTTTATGCCACTTTGAGTGCCGAGCAAAAGAAAGTGTTTGACACCGAAACCGCCCGTGCCATGCGCAGCATGGGAGGTGAAGGACACCAGCACCGTCATTGATTTTTTTATTCTTTAAAAAGGCTGCCTGCAAGGCAGCCTTTTTTTCGTCTTGACCTGCATCAAGTCACGGAAAAATGGTTTCGTTAAGCTTGTCACATGTCACACCCACCCACCCCTTCTGCATCCCCAGCAACTTCTGGCGATTTCTTGCCCCCTGTTTTGCCCATGGTGTTGGATCAGCCCCTGCAGTGGTTGGCGCTGGGTTTCAAGGATTTTTCAAAATCGCCTTGCCTGAGCACACTGCATGGCTTGATTCTGGCCATTTGGGGTGCTGTGATCACTTGGCTGGCCCATGACCGTTTTTGGTTATTGGCGGGCAGTCTGTCAGGCTTTCTGGTGATTGCACCTGTGTTGGCCACCAGTCTTTACGCCATGAGCCGTGCCATGGAACGCGGCGAAAAAGTGGATTTTCAGTTGCTGGTACAGACTTGGTCACAGTGGCAATTGCGACTTCGCCACCAACCCGACAGTTACTGGAGCCTGATCCGCTTTGGTTTGCTGCTGGCTTTGGCCGCCACAGGTTGGGTCCTCACCTCATCTGCCCTGATCACATTGCTGGCACCTGCGCCCATCCATACCCCCATGGATTTCATTCACCATGTGGTTTTGAGCAAGGACCATTTCCTGTTTGAAATTTGGCTGGGTTTAGGCGGCCTGATGGCGGCACCTGTTTTTGCATCGAGTGTGATTTCCATGCCCATGTTGCTCGATCGCAAGGTCAGCGTTTTGCAAGCTGTTTTGACCAGTTGGAAGGCTGTCTTGACCCACCCTTTGCCCATGGTTTTTTGGGCTTTTCTGATTATGGGTTTCAGTCTTCTGGGTATTTTTTCCTTGTTTTTAGGTCTGATTTTGATTGTGCCCATGCTCGGTCATAGCAGTTGGCATGCCTATCGGCAACTGATCGATGCCTCTGGTTTGGAAGAACGCATGTCCGGGCAAGGTGAGCAATGATGTGGGGCTTTACCGAAGAACAATTCGCCTGGTTCGGTTTGACCATTGGCGTGGGCGCATTCATGCTCTACATGTTGTTCATCATTGGACAACTGGCATGGGAGTCGAAGGCAGGCAAATTTGGCACCTTTGTCATTTTTTTGGGCCTGGCTTTTGGCATGTTGGGTTTTGTGGCCAAAGGCATCATCCAATGGGTCATCACAGGCTGAACATACTTTTGAATAAGGCTGTGGATAAATAAAGCACAAGCCTTGGCTTATCCACAGGCTTGAGCACTTTTCTGAAGTTGTTCATTTTTCGGTGACAGCACGAAAGCGAACAGGCCCACAAGTTTGAAGATACGCTAAGTGCTTGTAAAACAAGGAAAAAATTGCATTATCCACAAGCGGTGGCTGTCCTTATCTACTACTACTAATTTAAAATCTAAAGATATAAGAAATCAACAAATAACAAGTGCGCTGTTAAGATTTGCATCTTTCCTTCTCATTCGGCACCATGGCCATCGTTTCAGACGCTCCTCCTTCTCATTGCTACGACATCAAAAGCGCTGACTTGCCATTGGTTGCTTTGTTGCTCAAAACCACTGATATAGATGCTGTTTCAAGAGCATTGAATCAACAATTGGCAGAAAGCCCTGGTTTTTTTGACCAGGACCCCTTGGTGATCGATGTCACAGGGCTGTCTGAAGACTTGAAACCTTCTGTTCTGGATTTGCCCAAATTGTTGGCGGTATTGAGGGCACAAGGACTTGTTCCTTTGGCCATCAAAGGGGCACACAGTGAGTTATTGGTCACTGCACATGCTCTGGGCTTGGTGGATGCCACGGATGCCCGCATACGCCGTTCTGTCCCTGTTGCTGAGGCTTCGGCACCTGCGCCTGTTGTTTCTGCCCCCACATGGGTGGGCGCCATGGTGATTGATAAACCACTGCGCTCAGGTCAACAGGTGTATGCCAAGGGCCGTGATCTGGTGGTCATGGCTGTGGTCAATCCTGGAGCGGAAGTGATTGCCGATGGCTCCATCCACATTTATGGCACCTTGCGTGGAAAAGCCATTGCAGGTGCGCGTGGCAACGCCAAGGCCATGATCTTTGCTCAATCCATGGAGCCTGAATTGATCTCGATTGCTGGTGTTTACCGCACCAGCGAAAATCCACTGCCTTCTGAAGTTTTAGGATTACCCGCTCAAGTTTGTTTGCAATCAGGTCCTGATGGCGACAAATTGCTGATTTCTCCTTTGAAACCCTGAATTTGCTTTTATCCTTGTCCAAGAAAGAAAACCCCATGGCAAAAATCGTCGTTGTGACTTCCGGCAAAGGCGGCGTTGGTAAAACCACGACCAGCGCCAGTTTCGCCACCGGCCTGGCTTTGAAAGGCTTCAAGACCGCCGTCATTGACTTTGACGTGGGTCTGCGCAATCTGGACTTGATCATGGGTTGCGAACGCCGTGTGGTGTATGACCTGATCAACGTGATCCAGGGTGAAGCCAATCTGAACCAGGCCTTGATCAAGGACAAGCAGTGCAGCAACCTGTTTGTGCTGGCAGCTTCTCAAACCCGTGACAAGGAAGCCTTGTCGCAAGAGGGCGTGGCCAAAGTTCTCAACGATTTGAGCGACATGGGTTTTGAGTACGTCGTGTGCGATTCGCCTGCCGGTATCGAGACTGGGGCCTTGATGGCCATGCACTTTGCCGATGAAGCGCTGGTGGTGACCAATCCTGAAGTGTCTTCTGTACGCGACTCTGACCGCATTCTGGGCATGCTCGGCAGCAAGACCAAGCGTGCCATTGAAGGCTTGGAGCCCATCAAGGAGCATTTGCTGATCACCCGCTACAACCCCAACCGTGTGGAAGACGGTCAGATGTTGTCCTTGCAGGACATTCAGGACATCTTGCGCATCAAATTGTTGGGTGTGATTCCTGAGAGCGAAAACGTTTTGCAAGCGTCCAACCAGGGCACTCCAGCGATCCACATGGCCGACAGCGATGTCTCTGAAGCCTACAAGGATGTGATCGATCGTTTCCTGGGCGAAGACAAGCCGATGCGTTTTACTGAAGCTGAAAAACCAGGCTTCCTGAAACGTCTGTTCGGAGGCAAATAAACCATGTCCTTTCTTTCCTTCCTGCTGGGCGAAAAGAAGAAAACCGCCAATGTGGCCAAAGAACGCTTGCAGATCATCCTGGCGCATGAGCGCAGTGGTCGCAATGCGGCCGAGCCGGATTACTTGCCTGACTTGCAGCGTGAGTTGGTTGCCGTGATCAGCAAGTACATCAAAATCAATCAGAACGACATCAAGGTCAATCTGGAGCGCCAGGACAATTTGGAAGTTCTGGAAGTCAAAATCGAGTTGCCTGACGCACACTGATCTGGGTACAAGGTCCATCCTCTGGATGGGCTGCAAAAATCAACCAAGGCCACCGCAAGGTGGCCTTAGTTTTTCAGGCTTTGCTCAGCGATGCCCACAGGTTCCGTGCGGCCTGGATGTTGCGTTCCTTGACGTGACCAAAGCCCTTGATGTTTTCTGGCACGCGTGCCACATCCACTGCATGCGCATGGGTCTGGGTGTTGAGTCCTGGCAGTGTGGCTTCAATCTGTTGCATGTATTCGCCGATCAAGGCGCGTTCGGTTTTTCTTTCTTCGGTGCGGCCCAGAATATCCAGACCGGTACCACGCAAACCTTTGAGTTTGGCCAGCAGTTTGAATCCGGTCAGCATGGCCGGGCTAAATTTTTGTTTGACCAGTTCGCCCTTGGCATTGCGTTTGGCCAGCAGGGGCGGCGCCAAGTGGTAATGGACTTTGAAGTCGCCTTTAAAACTTTCCTGGATGCGTGTCAGAAAACCTGACTGGGTGTGCAGGCGTGCTACTTCGTATTCGTCTTTGTAAGCCATCAATTTGTAGAGTTGCCGTGCAACGGTTTCGCTCAACAAGGTTTTGCCCAGTGGCGCTTCTGCTGCTTTGACGCGTTCAATGAACACACGGTAACGCTCGGCGTAAGCGGCGTTCTGGTAATCGGTCAGTCGCACCACGCGGTTTTGAATCAGATCTTCCAGGGTTTCACGCTTTTTGAATTGGATCGTTTGTGCAGGTTGAATGGTCTGCATCAACACATCCAGATGGTGCGCGGCATGCCGTCCCCACTCAAAAGCCATCAGGTTGTTTTGCACCGCGACTTCGTTGAGTTCAATGGCACGGATCAAGGATTCACGGTGCATGGGAATCCAGCCCTTTTGCCATGCGTAGCCCAGGATCATGGGGTTGACGTAAATCGTGTCACCCATCAGTTGTTTGGCCAACAAATCGGCATTAAAAGCGTTGACCCCGGCACTGCCCACCTGCTTGGTAATTTCGGCCAAGCATTGCTCGGATGGGTTCTGCCAATTGCCGTTTTTCACGAAGGCTGCAGTGGGTGTGCTGCTGCTGTTGAGTGCCACATGGGTGCGGCCTTCGCGCATGCGCAGCAGGGTTTCTTTGGAAGCCGTCACGATCGGGTCACAACCCAAAATCACATCGGCCGCGGCCATGCTCACGCGGGTGGTTCGGATGTCTTGTTGGGCGTTGGCCACCAGGATGTGGCTCCAGGTGGCGCCTCCTTTTTGAGCCAGGCCCGCTGCATCTTGGGTGACGATGCCTTTGCCTTCGATGTGCGCGGCCATGCCCAGCAACTGACCGATGGTGATGACCCCTGTGCCACCCACACCCGCCACCACGGTGCCCCATGGGTGGGTGGTGTCTGGCAGTGTGGGTTCAGGCAATGCGCCCAATTCTGCGGGCGAGAGCGTGTGTGCGGCCTTGCTGGCTTTCTTTTTGAATTGGCCACCTTCCACCGTCACAAAGCTGGGGCAAAAGCCCTTGAGGCAGCTGGTGTCCTTGTTGCAGGTGCTTTGGTTGATGGTGCGTTTGCGGCCCAGTTCGGTTTCCAGTGGTTCGACCGACAAGCAATTCGATTGCACGCCGCAGTCGCCGCAGCCTTCGCAGACTTCTTCGTTGATCATGACCCGAATGGCCGGATCGACCATGGTGCCGCGCTTGCGGCGACGGCGTTTCTCGGTGGCACAGGTCTGGTCGTAAATGATGATGGTGGTGCCTTTGACCTCACGCATCTCACGCTGGATGCGGTCCAGCTCGTCGCGGTGGAATACGTGCACGCCTTCAACCAAGGCGACACCGTCGTATTTCTCAGGTTCGTCAGTGACCACCACGATGCGCTGAGCGCCTTCGGCCTTCATGCTCATGGCGATCTGGACCACGCTGTGGCCTTCAGGGCGTTCACCCACTTGTTGGCCACCGGTCATGGCCACGGCATCGTTGTAGAGGATTTTGTAGGTGATGTTCACACCCGACGCGACGCTTTGACGAACGGCCAGAATGCCGCTGTGGAAGTAGGTGCCATCACCGATGTTGGCAAACATGTGCTGGTCGGTGCTGAAGGGCTGTTGACCGGTCCACGGCACACCTTCGCCACCCATCTGGGTGAAGCCCACGGTGCTGCGGTCCATCCAGATGCTCATGAAATGGCAGCCGATACCGGCCATGGCGCGTGAGCCCTCGGGCACCTTGGTAGAGGTGTTGTGCGGGCAACCGGAGCAAAACCAGGGTTGCCGGTCAGCGCTGGCGCCCAGCGTCAAGGCCTGCATGTTTTGTTCTTTGCCGTCCAGGATGGCCAGATGCGCATTGATCTGTGCTGCCGTGTCGCTGTCCACGCCCAGTTTTTTCAGGCGCTTGGCAATGGCCCTGGCAATGATGGCGGGTGTCAAATCGGCATTGGCGCGCAAGAGTTTGCGTTCACTGGGGTTGGGAATGGACCACTCACCGCCAGAGACATCGCCTTCGCTTTCGTCGAACTTGCCCAGGATGTTGGGGCGAACATCGTCACGCCAGTTGTAAAGCTCTTCCTTGAGCTGGTATTCGATGAGCTGGCGTTTTTCTTCAACCACCAGAATTTCGCGCAGCCCGGTGGCAAACTCACGTGTGGTTTGGGCTTCAAGAGGCCAAACCACGTTCACTTTGTGTAAACGTATGCCCAATTGTCGGCAACGGTCGTCATTGATTCCCAAGTCCAGCAAGGCTTGACGGGTGTCGTTGTAGGCTTTGCCACTGGCGATCAGGCCAAAGCGGTCGTTGGCAGTGGCGATCACGTTGTGGTTGAGCCGGTTGGCGCGGATGTAGGCCAGCGCGGCGTACCACTTGTAATCGAACAAGCGGGCTTCCTGTTCGAGCGCCGTGTCGGGCCAGCGGATGTGCACGCCACCGGGGGGCATCACGAATTCGGGCAGCACGATTTGTACACGTTCGGGGTCGATGTGGGCCGTGGCGCTGGATTCCACAATTTCTTGGATGGTTTTCATGCCCGACCAGATGCCTGCAAAGCGGCTCATGGCCAGCGCGTGCAGGCCTTGATCGAGGATGTCCTGCACGCTGGCTGGAAAGAACACCGGCAGACCACAGGCCTTGAAGATGTGGTCGCTCTGGTGCGCGGCGGTGGAGCTTTTGGCCACATGGTCGTCACCGGCCACGGCCAGCACACCACCCCAGGGCGTGGTGCCCGCCATGTTGGCGTGCTTGAAGACGTCCGAGCAGCGGTCCACGCCTGGGCCTTTGCCGTACCAGATGCCGAACACCCCATCGAACTTGTTGGTGCCGGGCGGTGCAAAGCCCAATTGCTGGGTGCCCCACAAGGCGGTAGCGGCCAGTTCTTCATTCACGCCCGGCTGGAAGACAATGTTCTGAGCCTTCAGGTGGTCTTTGGCTTTCCACAGCGATTGGTCGTAATTGCCCAGTGGCGAGCCCCGGTAGCCGCTGATGAAGCCGGCGGTGTTTTTGCCTTGCAAGGCATCGCGCTGGCGTTGCAACATGGGCAGCTTGACCAGGGCTTGCACCCCGCTCATGAAGGCGCGGCCGACATCCAGGCTGTATTTGTCGTCCAGTGTGACCGTTTCGAGGGCTTGGCGAATCGAGTCTGGCAATGGCGCGTTCATGGGGTGTCCTGCAAGTGAAATCAGGCCTTCAGTGTAGGCCGATGTTGTGGACAGATGCTTTCTTTCGGTGACAGGATTTGCCCTATGATTTGAAAGAATCTTGCTTAAAAGGATCAATTTTGGAAACGCTGGATAAATTTGACTGGGCCATCTTGAATGAACTGCAAAACGATGGCCGTCTGACCAATGCCGAATTGGCCCAGCGTGTGGGTTTGTCGGCTGCGCCTTGCTGGCGGCGCGTGCGTGCGCTGGAGGAGGCCGGTGTGATCAAGGGTTACCGTGCGGAAATCGATCGCCAGAAAGTGGGTCTCGATGTGTTCGCCTTCGTGCGCCTGGATGCCGAGCGCAACCGGGGCGATGTGACCCGCCAGCTGGAAGAGGCCATCCTCAAGATTCCGGAGATCATTTCCTGCCATTACATCAGTGGCACAGGCACCTTCGAGCTGCAGGTGATCAGCAAGGACCTCAATACCTTCAGCCAGTTCGCACGCGATGTGTTGATCAACCTGCCCAATGTGAAGGACCTGCACACCAGCTTTTCGCTGGGTGAGGTCAAGGCCGCAGGGGCCTTGCCTTTGCCCGGGCGACTCTGACGCTTCAGGGGTACAGCCCGCGCAACTCACGCGCTTGCAAAATGCGTGAACAGGCCACGATGAAGGTGGCGGTGCGCAGGCTGACTTGGTGCTCTGCCGCCACTTGCCAGATGGCGGCAAAAGCCTCGCGCATGATGCGCACCAGTCGGGTGTTGATGTCGTCCTCGCTCCAGAAGAAGCTGGAGAAATCCTGCACCCATTCAAAATAGCTGACCGTGACGCCGCCCGCATTGGCGATTACATCGGGGACGACCAAAATGCCACGCTCATGCAGGATGTCGTCGGCTTCGGGTGTGGTGGGTCCGTTGGCACCTTCAATCACCATGCGCGCCCGGATTTGATGGGCATTGGCGGCGGTGATTTGTTGTTCCAGGGCCGCGGGGATCAGGATGTCGCACTCAACCCCCCAGAACTGCGCGTCGGCCAAACCTTCGACATGCTTTTCTGCCCGCTCAAAGCCTTTCACGCTGCCGTGCTCGCTGACATGGCGCAGCAGGGCAGGCACATCCAGCCCCTCGGCTTGGTAAACCGTGCCGCCATGGTCTTGCACCGCGACCACGGTGGCGCCGGCCTGCGCAAACAGTTTGGCTGCAATGCCGCCCACATTGCCAAATCCCTGAACGGCGATTTTGGCCTTGGTGATGTCCAGCCCGATGTGTTGCGCAGCCTCCTGGCCGACGGTGAAGACACCTCGCCCGGTGGCTTCGCGTCGGCCCAAAGAGCCGCCCAAAGCAATGGGTTTGCCCGTGACAACGCCTGACGCGGTCGCGCCTTCGTTCATGGAGTAGGTGTCCATCATCCAGGCCATGGTTTGCTCGTTGGTGTTCACGTCGGGCGCAGGGATGTCTTTGGTCGGCCCGATGATGATGCCGATCTCACTGGTGTAACGGCGCGTCAGGCGTTCGAGCTCGCCGCGCGACAGGGTTTTGGGGTCGACCCGGATGCCGCCCTTGGCGCCGCCAAAAGGCAGGTTCACCGCGGCATTTTTGACCGACATCCAGGCCGACAAGGCCATGACCTCGGACAGTGTCACGTCCTGGTGAAAGCGCACGCCGCCTTTGCCAGGCCCGCGGCTGGTGTTGTGTTGCACCCGGTAGCCCTCAAAATGGGCCATGGTGCCGTTGTCCAGCTCGATGGGCACATCCACGATCAGGGCGCGCTTGGGCCGCTTGAGTGTCTCGACCCAGCGCGAGAGCGAGCCCAGGTAGGGCGTGACACGGTCGACTTGCTGCAGGTAAATGCCCCAAGGCCCGAGGTCCTGGGCGTTCAAATAAGAAGGCAAGGCATGCGGGCTTGTGTGCATGGTGTTGGCGTTGGTCATGTTGTGTCTTTCGTGAGGCGCAGGGCTGGTGACCATGGTATGCGGCACATCTTGCGCTGTCCAAGGCCGCCTGTCTGTTAGGTCATGCGTTTTGCGCATAACCATGGTGGCGGCAAGATCTACCCCTGCCTGTAAAATCAGCAGCTTCATCCGACCCCGTGGCAGGGCGGCCTATGGCGCAGGCGGCGCCCATTTTTGGCCTTCTTCCAAGGCAGACATTCATGCTTTATCCTCAAGAATTCGATGTGATCGTGGTCGGTGGCGGCCATGCCGGAACCGAAGCCGCGTTGGCGGCCGCCCGCATGGGCAGCAAAACGCTTTTGCTCAGCCACAACATCGAGACGCTGGGCCAGATGAGCTGCAACCCCAGCATTGGCGGCATTGGCAAAGGCCACCTGGTCAAGGAAGTGGACGCCTTGGGCGGCGCCATGGCGCTGGCCACAGACGAAGGGGGCATCCAGTTCCGCATCCTCAACAGCTCCAAAGGCCCCGCCGTGCGGGCCACCCGCGCCCAGGCCGACCGCATCTTGTACAAGGCGGCCATTCGCCGCATGTTGGAAAACCAGCCCAACCTCTGGCTGTTTCAGCAAGCGGTGGACGATCTGATGGTCGAAGGCGATCGGGTGGTGGGGGCCGTCACACAGGTGGGCATCCGTTTCCGTTCGCGCACGGTGGTGCTCACGGCCGGTACTTTTCTGGACGGCAAGATCCATGTGGGTTTGCAGAACTATTCGGCTGGCCGGGCAGGGGATCCGCCTGCTGTCAGTTTGTCCGCCCGCCTGAAAGAGTTGAAGCTGCCGCAAGGCCGCCTGAAGACGGGCACGCCACCGCGCCTGGACGGCCGGACCATTGATTTCAGCCAATGCAGCGAGCAGCCCGGCGACGGCATGCCCGGTGGCATGAATCCTCATGATGGTGTACCGGTGTTCAGCTTCATGGGCCGTGCCGACATGCACCCGCAGCAAATGCCCTGCTGGATCACACACACCAATGAGCGCACGCACGAGATCATCCGTTCCGGCTTTGACCGCAGCCCCATGTTCACCGGCAAGATCGAGGGCGTGGGCCCACGCTATTGCCCCAGCGTTGAAGACAAGATCAACCGTTTTGCCGACAAGGACAGCCACCAGATTTTTCTGGAGCCCGAGGGTCTGACGACGAACGAGTACTACCCCAACGGCATTTCGACCAGCTTGCCATTCGACATCCAGTACGACCTGGTGCGCTCGATGAAAGGCCTGGAGAACTGCCACATCCTGCGTCCGGGCTACGCGATTGAGTACGACTACTTCGACCCCCGTGAGCTGAAAAACAGCTTCGAGACCAAGCAAATCAAGGGCTTGTTTTTCGCCGGTCAGATCAATGGCACCACCGGCTATGAAGAGGCCGCTGCCCAGGGCTTGTTTGCGGGCATCAACGCCGCGTTGCAATGCCGGGGCGACGCCGCCTGGACGCCTGCGCGCGACCAGGCGTACCTGGGCGTGTTGGTCGACGATCTGGTGACGCAAGGCGTGACCGAGCCTTACCGCATGTTCACCAGCCGGGCCGAGTTCCGCTTGCAGCTGCGCGAAGACAACGCCGACGCCCGCTTGACCGAAGTGGGGCGGCAAATGGGACTGGTGGATGACGCCCGTTGGGATGCCTTCAGCCGCAAACGCGATGCTGTTTCACGTGAAACAGAGCGCCTGAAATCCACCTGGGTGAACCCGCGCAACCTCCCTGCAGCCGAGTCCGAGCGTGTGCTGGGCAAAGCCATTGAGCACGAGCACAACTTGTTCGATTTGCTGCGCAGGCCCAATGTGTCTTATGAATCCCTGATGTCCCTGGATGGCGGGCGCATGGCCAGCGCCGATGTTTCACGTGAAACTTTGGGTGAGTTGAGCGCCACCGTTATTGAGCAAGTCGAGATTGCGGCCAAATACTCCGGCTACATCGACCGTCAAAAGGGCGAGGTGGAGCGGGCCGCGTTTTACGAACACCTGCGCCTCCCCGAGAGCCTGGATTACATGCAGGTCTCGGCCTTGTCGATCGAGGCCCGTCAGAAACTGGCCAAGCATCGCCCCGAAACCCTGGGTCAAGCTTCACGCATTTCGGGCATCACGCCCGCCAGCGTGTCTTTGCTCCTGATCCACCTGAAGAAGGGCGGCTTCAAGGGCTTCATGAATCCTGCCGAAGAAAGTCAGTCTGCATGAGCGCGAGTTTGGCCGATGGCTTGAGTGCCGGCATTCAGGCCCTGAATTTGAACCTTTCTGCAGAGCAGCAGCAACGCTTGTTGGACTACATGGCTTTGATCCAGAAATGGAACAAGGTCTACAACCTGACAGCCTTGCGCGATCCGGCAGAGATGCTCTCGCACCACCTGCTGGACAGCTTGACCGCCATCGCGCCTTTGACCCGGCACACCCGGGGCCAGTCTGCGCGCGTGCTGGATGTGGGCTCGGGTGGCGGTTTGCCGGGCGTGGTTCTGGCCATCTGCATGCCGGAGTTGGACGTGAACTGTGTGGACACTGTGGCCAAGAAGGCGGCGTTTGTACAGCAGGTGGCGGTGAGCCTCAAGTTGCCCAATCTGCGAGGGCTCCATGCCCGGGTCGAGTCCTTGACCGAGCCTTACCAAGTGATTTGCTCGCGGGCCTTTGCATCGTTGCCTGACTTTGTGACCTGGTCCCGTTTGGCTTTGGCGGAGGGAGGCGTCTGGATGGCCATGAAAGGCAAACATCCGCAAGACGAGATCGATGCCTTGCCCAAGGATGTGAAAGTGTTCCACGTGGAACCTTTGACTGTGCCCGGCCTGGATGTCGAGCGCTGCATGGTCTGGATGCGGCCGGAAGTGACGGCCAGCTGAGGTCGAGCGGGGCGCTGGTTTGGCCGCAGAATGTGCGGCTTTTCTCGAAAATGCGGTGATCTGCGTGCGTCGTGCCGGGCTGAACAAGCCTTGGCAAGGCCGTGTTTCACGTGAAACAACCGCCGCCCAGGCTGTCTGGACCCAGTGCATCACTTACACTCGCCACATCTCCCAGAAAGAATGTCCATGTTTTTCGGTATTTCGGATTACGGCTCGTTTGTTGCAGCGATCGTTTTGTTCCTGGCCATTCCTGGCCCGGGCAATTTGGCGCTCATCACCTCGACGAGCAAGGGCGGTATTTCTGGTGGCTTGGGTGCCACATTGGGCGTGATCGCGGGTGATCAGGTGCTGATGTGGCTGGCGGTGGCGGGTGTGGCCACGGTGCTGGCCACGTACCCGGCAGCTTTTGCAGCCGTGCAGTGGCTGGGCGCTGTGTATTTGGCCTGGCTGGGCTGGAAGATGTTGTCGGCCAAACCGGGTGATGCGCCGGTGCTCAACATCCACCCCAGGCATTATTTTCAACAGGCCATGGCCATCACCTTGCTCAACCCCAAGGCGATCGTTTTTTACATGGCCTTTTTCCCCTTGTTTGTGGATCCCCGACACCACCAGGGTTTGCTCAGTTTTGCGGTCATGGCCGCCACCATCGCGGGGCTGACCTTTCTTTATGGCCTGGGCATGACCTTGTTGACCCACCACCTGGCCGAACGCATGCGGGCCAATCCCCGAATCGGGCGTGGGCTCGAAAAGCTGGCAGGCATTTTTCTCATTGGCTTTGGCGTCAAGCTGGCCATTTCCAAATAAACCGGACGCTTCACCATGGCCAAAATCTTCTGCATTGCCAACCAAAAAGGTGGCGTCGGCAAAACCACCACCACCGTCAACCTGGCCGCAGGGCTGGCCAAAGTGGGGCAGCGTGTGCTGCTGGTGGACCTGGACCCTCAGGGCAACGCCACCATGGGCTCGGGCATTGACAAACGGAACCTCGAGCTCAGCGTCTATGACGTGCTGCTGGAGTCGGCTTCTATCCAGGAGGCGGCGGTGAAGGCCGACAAGTGTGGCTACGACGTGCTCAGCGCCAACCGCGAACTGGCCGGTGCCGAGGTGGAACTGGTGGATCTGGAGCACCGTGACCAACGTCTCAAAATCGCCTTGGCCGCTGTGGATGCGAACTACGATTTTGTCCTGATCGATTGCCCGCCATCCCTGTCGATGCTGACCCTCAACGGCTTGTGCGCGGCCCATGGTGTGATCGTGCCGATGCAGTGTGAATACTTTGCGCTCGAGGGCCTGACCGACCTGGTCAATACCATCAAGCAGGTGCATGCCAACCTGAACAAGGACCTCAAGATCATTGGTCTTTTGCGCGTCATGTTTGATCCGCGCATCACCTTGCAGCAGCAGGTCAGCGACCAGCTCAAGGCCCACTTTGGCGACAAGGTGTTTGAAGCCGTGATCCCGCGCAATGTGCGTCTGGCCGAAGCACCCAGTTACGGTTTGCCGGGTGTGGTGTTTGACGCCTCGGCCAAGGGCAGCCAAGCGTATGTGGACTTTGCCCGCGAACTGGTGCAACGCGCACCCACGCTCTGAGCATGAGCGCCACCGTTTTGATCTTGCCGGGTTGGCAGGGCAGTGGGCCTGAGCATTGGCAAATGCATTGGGTGCGCCGCCATGGCTATGCCGTGGTTGAGCAAAACGACTGGCAGCGGCCACGGCGCGGTGACTGGTTGGCCCGGCTCGACGAGACGGTGGTCGACACGCCCGGGCCGCTGGTGCTGGTGGCCCACAGCCTGGCTTGCATTCAGGTCGCGGTTTGGGCCGCGTTTTCCAGGCACACCGACCGTGTGCAAGGCGCTTTGCTGGTTGCGCCCGGTGATGTGGAAACGCCCGAATTGAAAGAACAATTGCCCGGTTGGCAGCCCATCGTGCGCCAGCCCTTGCCCTTCAGGAGCATCCTGGTGGGCAGCCAGAACGACCCGTATTGCCGCGAAGAACGTGCCCAGGCCCTGGCCCGTGACTGGGGCGCCCAGTGGGTGAACCTGGGGGCGGCAGGACACATCAACGCAGACACCGCGCTGGGCGATTGGCCTGAAGGCCACGCGCTTTTGCAAACACTTTTGAAGGAATGAACATGGTCACCAAAAAACCCAAAGGCCTGGGCCGTGGACTTGAAGCTCTGTTGGGCCCCAAAGTCACAGAGGCTCCCGCCGCTGCCAACGCCGAAACCGGCTTGCCCAGCCAGCTGAATGTGGACCAAATGGTGGCTGGTGTTTACCAGCCGCGCACCCGCATGGACGAAGGCGCCTTGTACGAGTTGGCCGAGTCCATCAAGGCCCAGGGCATCATGCAGCCCATCTTGGTGCGCCGGCTCAGCGATGGCCCCAACGTGGGCAAATACGAAATCATCGCGGGCGAGCGGCGCTTCCGGGCCTCCAAACTGGCCGGGCTCAACGTGGTGCCCGTGCTGGTGCGCGATGTGCCCAACGAGGCCGCTGCGGCCATGGCGCTGATCGAAAACATCCAGCGTGAAGACCTCAACCCGCTGGAAGAGGCCCAAGGCCTGCAACGCCTGGTGCGAGAGTTTGGGCTCACTCACGAAGCGGCAGCCCAAGCGGTGGGCCGTTCGCGCAGTGCGGCCAGCAACCTTTTGCGTCTCTTGAATCTGGCCGAACCGGTGCAGACCATGCTGATGGCGGGCGATTTGGACATGGGCCATGCCCGTGCCTTGCTGGCCCTGGACAAAGCCGCTCAGATCACAGCGGCCAATCAAATCGCAGCCAAGAAACTGTCGGTGCGCGAGGCCGAAAGCCTGGCCAAGAAACTCAGCGCCGAATTCAACCTGGTGCACCAAAAGCCCAAGAAGGAAAAGTCGCGGGATATCCGCCGCGTCGAAGAAGAGCTGTCCGACTTGCTGATGGCCGAAGTCGAAGTGCGCGTCAAAAAGCGTGTCAAGCGCCTGGGCAAGATCGAAGAGATGGGCGAGCTCAGCATCCAGTTTGGCTCACTCGATGAGCTCAATGGCCTGATCGAGAAACTGCGCGGCTAAGACACGTCGCCATGGCCCAATTGCAAGCCTTGTCTTGGCCAAGGGAGGTGCTGCCACCCAAAGCATCGATCTTTGCCAGTCACAATCTGCTGGCGGTTTACCTGCTGGCCATTGGCTTGAATTCCTGTGTGTTTTACCTGTTCCCCTCTGGGTACTACGACCGAAACGTCAACCTGGCCTTTAGCCTGACCTGTTTTGGTTTGTTGCCCTTGACCCGGGTGGACAGGCTGTTTTCGCCATTGGTGCATCTGGCGTCCTTGCTGAGTGTTGTTTTGGTCAGTTACGTCGCCCTGCATTCCGGGGGCGTCAACTCCACGGTGCTGGTTTGGCTAAACCTGGTGTCTTTGCCGGTGTTGCTGTTGCGCGGCCCTTTGGCGGCATTGCGCTGGATTGGTTTTGTCCTGCTCGTTATTTGGGGCCTTTTCCAGGCAACGGACCAAGGCTGGATCAGTGGGCATGCCCTGGTCAGCCCACAAGCGGTGCCTTGGGCCGTGATGCAAAACGTGATGGGCCTGGCCAGCTTGATGCTGTGTGTGTTCCTGTTTGACCGCTTGCATGACAAACAGTTGCGGCAACTGGATCTGCGCAACAAGGAACTGAAATCGACCCACGAAGCCTTGCTCAAGGCCCAGGCGCACAAGGACGAGTTTTTGGCGGCTGTGGGCCATGAACTGCGCACGCCGATGAACGCGATCCTGGGCTTCAATGGCGTCTTGCGTGAGGAGCTGTCTGACGATCCGGAGGAGGTCGAGGTGGTTGACCACATTCGTCGGTCGACGCAACACCTGCTGCAGGTGGTCAACGACATTCTGGATTTTTCGCAACTGCAGGCCAACAAGTTGTCGCTTTTCACAGTCGACTTTTCATTGGCTGAGCTGATGGACGATGCTTTGCAACCGCTGCGCGAGCGTGCGCGCGACAAAGGCATTGGGTGGTGGGGCGAGCTGGACCCGCAATTGCCTGCACGCGTGCACGGCGACCCGCAGCGCTTACGGCAAATTCTGAGCAAATTGCTCGACAACGCTCTGAAGTTCACCGCCACAGGGGCTGTGCGCTTGCGCATACGCGCCCGCGATGAAGACATCCTGTTTGAGGTGATCGACACGGGGCGCGGCATTCCTCTGGCGCAGCAAGCGCACATCTTCCGTCGCTTTGAACACGCCGATGTCCAGACCACGCGCGCCTATGGGGGCACCGGCTTAGGCCTGTCGATTTGTGAAAAACTGGTGCTGCTGCACGGCGGGCAGATCGGGGTCAACAGCCAGGAAGGGCAAGGTGCCGCCTTCTGGTTTCACATCCCCAAGGTGGCCGCCAAAGTGGCCCCGCCGGTGCCAACCGTGGCGCTGTTGGCCGATACTGAACTGCGCATTCTGGTGGTGGACGACAACACCCTGAACCTAATGGTGGCGCGCATGCAGCTGCAAAAGTGCTGGCCCAAGGCCCAAGTGGTGACGGCCGACAGCGCTGCCCAAGCCCTGGTGCTGCTCGATGGCCAAACGTTCGATGTGGCCTTGATCGACATGGTCATGCCGGAGATGGATGGCATGGCCTTGACGCGGCAAATTCGCCTGCAGTTTCCGTCCATCACGCAAGCCATGCCCATCATTGCCCTGACGGCCAACACCAACCCGGTGGACCGTCAGCGTTGCCTGGATGCGGGCATGGACGCCGTGCTGGACAAACCCATGGACCTGGACCAACTGACCCGCTGTGTCAGCCAGCACATTCAAAGAGCGCGGGGCTGAGACGATGCGCGCACTGAGTCAATTCCGGCCGCTGCGTCAGCTGCGATCCTTGCACCTGAAGGACGGCTGGATGCAGCGCGGTCAATGGCTGGTGCAGCATTTGCCCAGAGCTTATCGGCAGGGCAAGATGCCCTACATTTTTTTCTTCGTCAGCGTGATCATCGCGGTGCTGATGATTTATGCCGCAATCAGCCCATACCGCCATGCGGTGGCGCTGTTCAATGGGATGGCGGCTTGGCTGGTGCTTTTGCTGCTGCTGGTCAACCATGGCATGCCTTTGAATTGGGGCATCCACATGGGCACTGGCGCAGGGGCGCTCATGCTCCTGTACGCGGTTTACAGTGCCGGCGGGGTCTTTTCACCGCGCTTTTCATGGCTGTTGATCTTGCCCCTGACGCCATTTTTCGTGATCAGCCGTCGAGCCGGCACATTCTGGCTGGCGACCGTGTTTGTCCTGCAGGTAGCGATGGCCTTTGCGAGTTATCACGGGCTGTTGCCACCCTTCGAGATGGGGCAAGTGCATGCGGTGTCTTCGTGGCTGACCTTCAGTTTGATCTCCGGCATCTTGATGATCGTGCCCATGATTTATGAGCGGCTTCACCGCCAGGCACTTCAAGAGAGCTTGCGCCACCAAAGCGAGTTGGAGGCCAAACGGCAAGAGCTGGAGCAGACCACACAAATGCGTGAGCACTTCATCGCCACCGTCAGCCATGAATTGCGCACCCCGATGAATGCGATTTTGGGCTTCAACGCTTTGCTGCTCTCGCGTGTGGAGAACAAACCCGAAGCCCTCAAGGTGTTGAACCACACGCGGCAATCGGCAGAACACCTGATGACCGTGATCAATGACATCCTGGACTATTCCCAGCTGCAGGCGGGCAGGTTGATCATCCAGCCCGAGAATTTTGAGCTTCGCCATGTGGTGGAGCACGCGTTTGAATTGTTCAGCCCCCGCGTCAACAGCATGGAGCTCGATTACCGTCTGGAGGTCGATGCGTCGTTGCCCCAATGGGTGAACACCGACCGGCATCGCCTGATGCAGGTGCTGGTCAACTTGCTCGGCAATGCCCTGAAGTTCACCCACCAGGGCTCGGTGGTGTTGCGCGTGAAATGGGCATCGCCCAATGTGGTGTTTGAAGTCGAAGACACTGGCATCGGTATTGCGAAAGACCGGCAGGCCAAAATTTTCCAACGCTTCAGTCAGGCCGATGGCGATATCCATGCCATCTACGGCGGCAATGGGCTGGGTTTGGCCATTTCCCAGAAGCTCACAGACTTGTTGGGCGGTCAGATGGGCTTTGAAAGCGAGTTGGGCAAAGGCTCACGCTTTTGGCTGCGCTTGCCGCTGGTGGCGGTGCCCGAGCAAATCCAGAAAACACCCTCGATCAAACCAACGCTCATCACCGCCGACAAGGCCTGGCGCTTTTTGGTGGCCGATGACCACCCGCTCAACCGCCTGCTGGTCAAGCAAGTGCTGCAAAACGCCTGGCCGCACAGCCAGGTGCTGGAGGCCGTGGATGGTCAAAAGGCGCTGGAGGTTTTGCACACACAAGTCGTGGACCTGGTCCTGATGGACATGGTCATGCCGGTGTTGGACGGGATTGCGGCCACGGTCGCCATTCGCCAGGATGTGTCCGCGTCGGTCCGCCTCATGCCTGTTCTGGGCCTGACCGCCAATGTCAACCCGCAGGACCTGGAGCGCTTTGAATCGGCCGGGCTCAGCGACCTCATGCTCAAGCCGTTTGAGCCAGCACAACTGTGCGCCAAGGTGGAAGCCTTGTTGTGCCGGTCGGTGCTGTCCAGTCAGCCAAGCGCCGCGTGACGAAGCGCTGGTCGCCCACACTCACATCGAGAAAATTTTCCCGGGGTTCATGATGTTGTGCGGGTCCAGCGCCCGCTTGATGGTGCGCATCATGTCGATGGCACCTTCGCCAGTTTCGGTACGCAAAAAGCCCATCTTGTGCAGGCCGATGCCGTGCTCGCCGGTGCAGGTGCCACCCAGGCTCAGGGCGCGGCTGACCAGCTGCTGGTTCAAGGCTTCGGCGGTTTCACACTCGTGGGCGTTGTTCGGGTCGATCAAATAACCGAAGTGGAAATTGCCGTCGCCCACATGGCCGACCAAAAAGTAAGGAATGCCGCTGGCATCGGTTTCGGTGATTGAGTCCAGCAAGCAGTCGGCCAGGCGGCTGATGGGCACGCAGGTGTCGGTGCTGATGGCGCGGCAGCCGGGCTTGCTCTGGATGGCCGCAAAGTAGGCGTTGTGCCGGGCCGTCCACAGGCGGGTGCGCTCTTCTGGTGTGGTGGCCCATTCAAAGGCATTGCCACCGAATTCGCTGGCAATGTCCTGCACGGTTTCGGCTTGCTCTTTCACGCCCGCAGGTGAGCCGTGGAACTCCATCAACAGCATGGGCTCTTCACGCAGGCCCAGCTTGGCATAGGCGTTGACCATGCGCACGGTGTTGTGATCGATCAGCTCCACGCGGGCAATCGGCACACCCAGCTGGATGGTCTGAATGACGGTGTGCACGGCGGCTTCGATGCTCGGGAAAGAGCAGATCGCGGCCGAGATGGCTTCCGGCAAGGGGTACAGGCGCACGGTGATTTCGGTCATCACGCCCAGCGTGCCTTCGCTGCCCACCATCAGTCGCGTCAGGTCGTAACCGGCGCTGGATTTTTTGGCGCGGGTGCCGGTGCGGATCACTTCGCCCGACGAGGTCACCACTTCGAGCGCCAGCACGTTCTCGCGCATGGTGCCGTAGCGCACAGCGTTGGTGCCGCTGGCGCGGGTGGCGCTCATGCCGCCAATGGTGGCGTCCGCACCCGGGTCGATCGGGAAGAACAGACCGGTGGACTTGATTTCTTCGTTGAGCTGCTTGCGTGTCACGCCTGGCTGCACCGTCACCGTCAGGTCTTCGGGGTTGATGGCCAGCACCTTGTTCATGCGCATCAGGTCGATGCTGATGCCGCCTTGCACCGCCAGCAAATGGCCTTCGAGCGAGGAACCCACGCCGAACGGGATCACTGGCACCTGGTATTGCGCGCACAACTTCACGGCATCGGCCACGTCCTGTGTGCACTCGGCAAACACCACGGCGGCCGGTGGCGGCACATGGGTGAATGCGGACTCGTCGCGCCCATGCTGTTCGCGCACCACCAGCGCGGTGGAGCAGTTGTCGCCAAAGCGGGCCTTCAGGGCGTTTAGAAAAGCCTCGGGCACCGCGCGTTGCGCGACTTCGGGGGCCAGGTGGGCTGCAGGGGTGGGGGCGTTCATGGTGGTCTCCTGGGGCAGCGGATCCAGTCTGCTGCATTGATAGCGCTGCAGTTTACGCTGACGGCCCAGCCCTTGCTGTCTTTTGTCAGACAAGTCACGGTGTCGTCGTCGACAATCTGTCTATAGTTGACGCGATCGACCAAGAGGAATTTCATGGGCAACCGACTCACACAAATCGCCACCCGTACCGGCGACAACGGCACCACCGGCCTGGGCAACAACCAGCGCGTGTCCAAAAACAGCTTGCGCGTGCACGCCATGGGCGAGGTGGACGAACTCAACTCCAACATCGGCGTCTTGCTGTGCGAAGAGATGCCCGCCGATGTGCGCGATGTGCTGGTGGAAGTCCAGCACCAGCTGTTCAACCTGGGCGGAGAGCTGTCCATCCCCGGCTTTGAGTTGCTCAAGGAAGAGGCCGTGGCCACGCTGGACGAAGCCCTGTCCAAGTACAACGGCCAGTTGCCCAAGCTGGAAGAATTCATCTTGCCTGCGGGCACCCGTGGCGCGGCTCTGGCCCATGTGTGCCGAACGGTGGCACGCCGGGCCGAGCGCGCTTGCGTGGCCCTGGGCAACGAAGAGGCGCTCAACGACACGCCGCGCCAATACCTCAACCGCCTGTCCGATTTGATGTTTGTGTTGGCCCGCGTGCTCAACCGCATGAACGGCGGTGACGATGTCTACTGGAAAAGCCAGCGCATGAAACAAGGCTGAGCGGATCGCCTTGTTCATGCACCTGTCACTTAGGCGTACGTTGGCGGGTTTGACCGAGTGACAAGTGCACATGCCCGCTGATACCCTCGGCCCATGAACACCGTCGCCACACCGATCACCCCACCCTATGTGCCCCAGATCCGCCTGTACCAAAACTGGTTGCGCGATCAGCGTGGCCTGACGTTTGACACCTACAACGACCTGTGGCGATGGTCGGTGACCGATCTGGAAGGCTTTTGGCAAAGCATCTGGGACTACTTCGAGCTGGCGTCGCCCACACCACACAAGGCGGCCATCTCCAAAAACGTCATGCCTGGCGCGGTCTGGTTCGAAGGTGCCAAAACCAATTACGCGCACCAGGTGCTTCGCCATGTGCAGGCCGCGCATGCGGCTGGCTTTCCGGCGGTCATCAGCCACAATGAAAAAGGCTTGCGCCGCGAGTTGAGCTGGCCCGAACTGCGCCGCCAGGTGGCCGCGCTGGCCTTGCACCTGCAGGCCCAAGGCGTGCAGCCCGGTGACCGGGTGGCGGCGTATTTGCCCAATATTCCGGAAGCCATGGTGGCGTTTTTGGCCACGATCAGCGTGGGGGGCGTGTGGAGCATCTGCGCGCCCGACATGGGCACCAACGCCGTGCTCGACCGCTTCAAGCAAATCGAGCCCAAGGTCCTGATTGCTGTCGATGGCGTGAGCTACGGAGGCCGCGACTTTGACCGCATGGCCGTGGTGCAGGAACTCAAGGACGCCTTGCCCAGCGTGCAGCACGTCATCATCCATGACAACCTGGGGACGGTGGACATCGCCCAGTGCGATGTGGCGGCCAGCAGGCCCTTGTCGGTCGTCACGGCCCGCGATGACGCCGAGGTGCAGGCCTTCGAGCCGTTGTGGTTGCCTTTTGACCACCCGTTGTGGATTGTGTATTCGAGCGGCACCACAGGCTTGCCCAAACCCATCGTGCATGGCCACGGCGGCACCGTGATCGTGGCGCTGGCCAACAAAATTTTGCACAACGACGTGGGCTGCAGCTACCACCCCAACAGCTTGGGCGAGCGCTTCCACTGGTACAGCTCCACAGGCTGGGTCATGTGGAACGCCCAGGTGGCGGGTCTGCTCAATGGCGTGACCTGCGTGATCTACGACGGCAACCCCGGCGGCAGCAAGGACAACCCCGATTGGGGCATTTTGTGGCGCATGGCGTCCGAAGAAAAAGTCACCTTCTTTGGCGCAGGCGCCGCCTTCTTTGCCAATTGCCAAAAGGCTGGCGTGGACATTTCACGCTGTGGCGACTTGTCGCTGATCCGCGCTCTGGGCACCACAGGTTCGCCCCTGTCGCCCGAAACCCAAAGCTGGGGCACGGAAGAGTTCAAAAAGATCGGCACCGACATCTGGTGGTGCAACATCTCGGGCGGCACCGACTTTGCGGGCGCCTTTGTGGGTGGCCACCGCGAGCTGCCGCAAGAGCCTGGCGTCATGCAATGCCGCATGCTGGGCGCTGCGGTCGAATCGTGGAACGAGGCGGGTGAGCCCGTCAAAGGCGAAGTGGGTGAGCTGGTTTGCACGCAGCCCATTCCGTCGATGCCGCTGTTCTTCTGGGGCGACAAGGACAACGCCCGTTACCTGAGCAGTTATTTCGAGATGTACCCCGCTGGCCACGGCCGCCAACCCGGTGGTGGTGACGGCCCGGCCAGCATGGGCGGCGTCTGGCGCCACGGCGACTGGCTGCGCATTGGTGATGCGAATGGACAAGGCGAAGGTTGCGTGATTTTTGGCCGCAGCGATGCCACCATCAATCGCCACGGCCTGCGCATGGGCACCAGCGAGCTGTACAGCGCCGTCGAGGCCTTGCCCGAAGTGATGGACTCGATGGTCGTGGACCTGGAGTACCTGGGCAAGGAAAGCTACATGCCGCTCTTTGTGGTGTTGCGCCCGGGCACAGTGCTGGACGACGCGCTCAAGGCCAAGCTCAACAACGCCATCAAGGTGGCGCTGAGCCCACGCTTTATTCCGAATGAAATTTTCCAGGTGGCCGAGATCCCGCGCACCCTGTCGGGCAAAAAGCAGGAACTGCCGATCAAAAAACTCATGCTCGGTCAGCCGCTGGAAAAAGTCGTCAACAAGGACGCCATGGCCAACCCGGGCTGTCTGGACTGGTACGTCGCACTGGCCCAGCAGCATCTGGCCAAAGCCTGAAGGACACCCGCATGAGCGAAGACAAACTGCTGGAACAGAGCACGTTCTCTGAAAAAAGCTTTTGGGACAAGCTCAAGCACTTTGCCAAAGCGGCGGGTCAGGATGTGGTCGAGCGTGCGCTGTGCCTGTATTCCGTGGCGCAAAGGCCCGACACCCCGTTGTGGGCCAAGACCGTCATCTACGGTGCCTTGACCTACTTCATTTCGCCCATCGACGCGGTGCCCGACATCACGCCGGTGCTGGGTTATTCAGACGACCTCGGGGTGCTGGTGTCGGCGGTGCTCACGGTGGCGATGTATGTGACCGATGACGCCAAGCAGCAAGCCCGCGACAAAGTGCGTGCCTGGTTCGACTGAAGACGGCCAGCAGCCATCACGCTGCTTTGCTCAGTTGGTGCGCGGCCCGGTGCAGGTGGGCAATGAACTGGCGAATCGCCGGAGAAACCACCGAGTCACTTCGAATGATGGCCCCAACTGTGAGGGGCAAGCCCGGTTCTTCGAGCGGTACGCGCACGATGTCTTGCCCCAGCGGGTGGGTAATGATTTGCTCTGGCATCAAGCCCAGCAAATCGCCTGAGCCCAGCAGCGCCAACAGGGCCAGGGTGGAGTTCACCATTGCACCCACTGGCGGTGCGGGCAAGCCGTGGGTTTCAAACAGGCGACTGGCGTAGCCGGTCTGCGCTGAGGTGCCGGTGTACACCCATGAGGCCTGGGCCAGCTCGGCCAGCCGCCGTGCTCGCGCATGTCGGCTGCCGCGCCGCGCCACCACCACCATGGATGTGGTCATCAAATCCTCGGAGATGAATTCGCCGCTCGGCAAACCTTCGGGAATGCCGCCGACCACCAGGTCCACCTGGCCGCTGCGCAGTTTTTGCAGTTGCTCCACAAACAGTTCTTCGCTCACCCGCAGTCGGATGTCGGGGAAGGCCCGGCTGAAGGTGCGCAAGGTTTCCGGAATCAGCAGCATCATGGCCACCGGCACGGCAGCCACCTGGATCTCGCCTTTCATTTGCCCGCCCAGCTGTTGAATCTGGTCGGTGGCCGTGGCCAGTTCCCGCGCGACTTTGAGGGCATGTTCAAACAGCACTTGTCCCTGTGGCGTAGGGCGTACCCCCTGTGAATGCCTTGCCAGCAAAGGGGCCGTCAGCTCGATCTCCAGTTCCCGTATCAGTTTCGTCAGCGCCGGTTGCGACACCCCGATGCGGCGTGCAGCACCGCGCAAACTGCCTTCTTCGATGGCGGCCACCAGGGCCTGCAAGGCGTTCAGTTTCATGGCGCAAATTTGGTTTGGTGATAACCCCATGTTATCGCGGTCTTGATCTCGGCATCTTTGCAGACCAAGGGGGCCTTTCCAAAATCACCACCCATTCGCCCCTTGCGGATTGACCCTCATCAAGAACAGGAGACCTCCCATGCTCAAACGCGTCCTCACCACCTTGACCCTCGGCCTGGCTTTGGCAGCTCAGGCGCAGACCTTCCCCACCAAGCCGGTGCGCATCATCACGCCTTTCCCGGTGGGCAGCGGTCCTGAAGGCGTGGCCCGTCTGGTGGCCGACAAACTGTCCAAAAGCTGGGGCCAGCCCGTCACGGTGGAAAACCGCCCCGGTGGCAACGGCTTCATCGCCATTGATGCGTTCAAGCGCGGCGCGACCGACGGCACCGACCTGATCCAGCTGGACAACGTGCACTTGACCGCTTACCCGCACCTGTTCAAGAAGTTGCCCTACAACGCCGCGGCCGACTTTGACGTGCTGTTGCCGCTGTTCAAGACCTACTTCTTCTTCACCACCGCCGCCGACAGCAAATACAAAAACGTGGCCGACATCGTGGCCGACGCCAAGGCCAACCCCGGCAAGCTCAACTACGGTTCCTGGTCGGTGGGCAACCCGGTGCACCTGGGCTCGGCCCTGTTCGAGACCGTGACCGGCACCGAGATGCAGCACGTCATCTACAAGGAAACCACACAGCTTTACACCGGCGTGTCCACCGGCGAGCTTGCCTTTGCCATGGGCACCAGCGCCACGGCAGGCCCCTTGTACCGTGCAGGCAAGATCAAGTTTTTGGCCATTGCCGCGCCTAAGCGCCTGCCCGCCTACAAGGACGTGCCCACCGTGGCAGAAGCCGGTGGCCCCAAGGACTTTGAGGTGAGTGGCTGGACTGCGATCGCCGCACCCAAGGGCTTGCCCAAGGCGGTGGCCGACAAGATCAACGCCGACATTGCCAAGGCCTTGGCCGAGCCCGATGTGCGCGAGAAGTTTGTCTCGTTTGGCTATGAGCCCTTCACGCCCACGCGTGATCAGTTCAACGCCTACATCCAGGCCGAGTCGGCCCGCCTGGCAGCGGTGATCGTCAAAGCCAAAGCGGCGCTCGACTGATTTCAAAGCAAGGACAGCACATGGCCCGCATCATCGGAGGCATTGGCGCCTCGCATTCGCCCACCATTGGTTTTGCCAAAGACACCGGCAAGCAAAACGACCCGGCCTGGAAGCCGATTTTTGACGGTTTCGACGCCATCCGGGGCTGGGTGCAGGACAAGAAGATCGATGTGATCTTCATGATCTACAACGACCACATCACCTCGTTTTTTCTGGACCACTACTCGGCCTATGTGCTGGGCATCGACGATCGCTATGTGGCGGCTGACGAAGGCGGTGGCCCGCGTGATGTGGCGCCGGCCATCGGCCACCTGGGTCTGTCGCAGCACATCGGCATGTCGCTGATGGCCGACGAGTTCGACATGTCCTTCTTTCAAGGCAAGCCGGTGGACCACGGTTTCCTGTCGCCGCTGTCCATGCTGGGTGACGAGCGCGGCCCCTGGCCGGGCCAGGTGGTGCCGCTGCAAGTGGGTGTGCTGCAACTGCCGGTGCCCAGTGCCAAGCGCATGTGGAAGCTGGGCCAAGCCTTGCGCCGCGCCATTGAGAGTTACCCCGAAGACCTCAATGTGGCGATCATGGCCACCGGCGGCCTGTCGCACCAGGTGCATGGCGAGCGTGCAGGTTTCCTGAACGAAGCCTGGGACACCGAGTTTCTGGACCTGCTGGAAAATGCCCCCGAGCAACTCGTGAACATGCGCATCGCCGAGTACGCCGCCAAAGGTGGCATGGAAGGCGCCGAAGTCATCATGTGGCTGATCATGCGCGGCGCGCTGTCTCAGCAGGTCAAGCTGGTGCACAAACAGACCTATGCACCATCGGTGACCAACATCGCCACGCTGGTGTTTGAAGACCTGGGTGGTGAACCCGATGCGGCCGCTGTGCAAGCGCACCGCCAGCACGTGGGGCATGAATTGGAAGGTGCAGGCAGCCTGCAAGGCACCTACCCCTTCACCCATGCGCGCAGCCACGCCAACCTGCGCATCAACCGCTTTTTGCACGCCTTGGTCAGGCCCGAGCACCGCGCGCGTTTTGTGAGCGACTTCGAGGCGCTGGCCAGTGAGCATGGTTTGAGTGAAGAAGAAAAAGAGCTGATCCGGGGCCGACAGTGGATCGCCATGATCCGCCGTGGCGTGATTTTCTTTGTGCTCGAAAAAATGGCTGCCGTGCTGGGCGTGTCCAACCCCGAGGTCTATGCCGCTTTTCGGGGCGAAACCATCGAGCAGTTTTTGGCCACCCGCAAGGTGCCCATGCGTTACTCGGTGGCCGGGGGCAACAAAGTCAAAGCGATGGACAAGGCTTCTTGATTTGCGCGCGCGGCCTGGCATTGCCAAGGCTTTCGGTCACGTAATCCCTGATGGTGATTCAGGCACGCATCCCGCAAGATGCGTGCAACCATCGGTTCAACACAAGGGCGGCATTTCGCCCACACAACCAGGAGATAAACATGAAAACATTCTTGAAATCCGCGCTGATCAGCGCCTTGCTCGCATCTGCCTGCGCGCAAGCCCAAACGGTGAAGATCGTGGGTCTGGTCGAGCTCACCGGCACGGGGGCCACATCGGGCACCAACTTTGACAACGGCATGAAGCTCGCCGTCAAGGAGATCAATGCCGCGGGCGGCATTTTGGGCCGCAAGATCGACTACACCTCCAACGACACCCAGTCCAACCCCGGCGTGGCCAAGGGCCTGGCCGAAAAGGCCGCTGACGATGGCGCTTATGTGGTCATGGGCCCGGTGTTTTCCGGCTCCATTTTGGTGAGCATGGCTGCTACACGCCGTGCCGAAATTCCCAACTTCACCGGCGGTGAAGCGGCGGCCATCACGCAGCAGGGCAACCCTTATGTGTTCCGCACCTCATTCACGCAATCGACCGCCATGCCCAAGATTGCGGGCTACATCAAGGACACCGTCAAGGCCAAAGTGGTCGACGTGATTTATGTGAACAACGACTTTGGCAAAGGCGGTCGTGACTTGATCAACAAGGCGCTGGAAGCCCGTGGCATCAAGGTCGGGGCCGATGTGTCGACCGAGCCAGGCCAGGTGGACTTCAGCAGTGCCGTGGTCAAGGTCAAGCAGTCGGGCGGTGACGCCGTGTTCGTGTATTCCAACGAAGAAGAGTCCGCCCGTTTGTTGCGTGAGCTGAAAAAACAGGGCTACACCAAACCCGTGATTGGCGAGACCGTGCTGACCAGCCAGAAAGTGATCGAGCTGGCGGGCGACGCGGCCAACGGCGCAGTGGCCCATGTGGGCTTGACGGCCGACGCCCCGCAGGCCACCGTGAAGAAGTTTGACGAAGCCTACCAGCGCGAATTCAAGTCGCGCACTGACCACAACGGCCTCAAAGGCTACATCGGCATTTACACCGTCAAGGCCGTGACCGAGAAGATCGGCAAGTTTGATTCCAAGGCCTTTGCTGCCGCCATGAAAAACATCAGCCTTTCGGCCAAGACCACGCCCGGTCTGCTGCTGGACGTCAGCTACGACACCAATGGCGATTTGGACCGCGAAAGCTACATGACCAAAGTGGTGGGAGGCAAGCAGGTTGTGACCGACATCCTGCCGCCCGTTAACAAAAAATAAATCTCTGACAAGAAATCCATGGACAACACGAAATTCAAGTTGGCCGGTGTGATGGGTTCGCCCGTCCTCCAGTCGCGCTCGCCGATCCTGCACAACTACTGGTTGGCCAAATACGGTTTGAAAGGCGCTTATGGCCACTTTCAAGTCGAGCCACCGAATCTGGAGGCGGCCATTCGCGGGCTGTCTGCCTTGGGGCTGGCTGGGTGCAACATCACCCAGCCGCACAAGGTGGCCGCGCTCCAGCTGATGGACGTGGTGGACCCGGTGGCCCAGCGCATGGGGGCGATCAATTGCATCGTGGTCCAGGAGGATGGTGCTTTGCACGGCTTCAACAACGACGGCTATGGCTACATCCAGAGCCTCAAGGACGTCAAACCCGATTGGCGTGCAGACGATGGTCCCATCCTCGTGTTGGGTGCCGGAGGTGCGGCGCGTGCGGTGGTGCTGAGCTTGATCGACGAAGGCGCGCGCGAGATCCGCTTGACCAACCGCAGCATCGAGAAAGCCCAGGACTTGGCCGCAGGCCATGAAGCCATTGTCAAGGTTGTGCCTTGGGCCGAACGCAACGCGGCCATGGATGGTGCGGCTTTGCTCGTCAACACCACCAACCAGGGCATGTACGGCCAGCCACCGCTGGAGGTGGTGCTGGACGCTTTGCCCCCCACCGCGATGGTCTCGGACGCGATCTACATCCCGCTCGAAACCCCTTTGCTGGCCGCAGCGCGTTTGCGCGGCCACACCACCGTCAACGGTCTGGGCATGCTCCTCAACCAGGCGCGCCCGGCCTTCAAGGCCTGGTTTGGCGTGATGCCCGAGATCACCCCCGAGCTCAAGCAGGCCATCCTGGCCACCTTCTGATTGGCCCTGCATGTCCATCTTTGATGAACGCAAGATCGATTCGCACTGCCATGTGCTCGATCCCCAGCGATTTCCGTATGCACCCGATGTGAGCTACCGCCCCGCTGGACAGGAAATGGGCGATGCCCGCTACTTTTTGGAGGTGATGTCTTGCCACGGCGTGGAGCACGCCCTGTTGGTGGGCCCCAATTCGGGTTACGGCACCGACAACCGCTGCCTGCTGGATGCCATCGCCATGGGCCAAGGCCGCTTCAAAGGCATTGCGGTCGTGCCCAACGACTGTTCGCTGGAGACCTTGACCGACCTCAAAGCGCAAGGCGTGATCGGCATCGCCTTTAACCCGTCCTTGCACGGGTTTGCGCACTACGCCGACATCGAGCCCTTGCTCATGCGCCTGAAAGCGCTGGACCTGTGGGCCCAGTTTCAGGTCGAAAAAGACCTTTTGCTCGACTTCATGCCCATGCTCGAGCGGGTACAGGGCAAGATGATGTTTGACCACTGCGGCCGCCCCACGCTGGACGCCGACATGCAGCAAGCCGGTTTTCAGACCTTGCTGGCTTTGGGCCGCGAAGGCCGCGCCGTGGTCAAGGTGTCCGGCTACGCCAAATTCTCGCAAGCGGGGTTCCCGTTTCCGGATGTGCGCCCTTATGCGGATGCCCTGGTGCAGAACTTTGGTGTTCACCAATGCGTCTGGGCTTCAGACTGGCCTTACCTCAAGGCGCCCTACCGCCTGGACTATGGGCCGATGCTCAAGGTCTTTGAGTCGCAGTTTTCCCTGGCCGAGCGGGCCGCCATGTTGTGGGATTCGCCCAAGCGGCATTTTGGTTTCTGAACCCTGATTTTTGGAGTGCTGACCATGCGTTCTTTCCTGACTGCCATCCTGTCTGCGGGCATCGTTGGTTGCGCCGCTGTGCCCAGCTCCAAAACCGTCGAAGTGCCTTCGACCGTTCCAGCACAGATCGCCACTGAGCTGGTCAAAATCGGCCCGGTCGTCGCCCCACCACCGACCGAGAAACTGTACGCACCGCTGCAAGAGCGTGAACCCTATGCTGGCGTGCAGGTGCGCCGCGATGTGCGCTACGGCAGCGATGCCCGCCACCTGCTGGATGTGTTCACCCCCGACAAACCACAGGCCAACCAGCCCGTGCTGGTGTTCGTGCACGGCGGTGCCTTTATGCGCGGCGAGCGCCGCACCGGCGACAGCCCGTTTTACGACAACATCATGCTGTGGGCCGTGCGCCAGGGCATGGTGGGCGTCAACATGACCTACCGCCTGGCCCCGGCCAACCCCTGGCCCGCTGCGCAGCAAGACATCCAGTCGGTCCTCAAATGGGTGCGCGACAACATCGCCGCCAGCGGTGGCAACCCCCAGCGCATCATCCTCATGGGCCATTCGGCAGGCGCGGCGCATGTGGCGCAATACCTGGCGCACCCGCAGTTCCATGTGGTGCCTGGCTCTGGTTTGGCCGGTGCGGTCATGCTCTCGGGCATCTTTGACCCGACCACGGCCGAGACCAATCCGCCCCTGCAAGCCTACTTTGGCAAAGACGCAGCGCAGTACCCCGCCCGCTCCGCCGTGCCCGGCCTGGTGGCGTCCAAAGTGCCCCTGCTGATGGCCTATGCCGAGCTGGACCCGTCAGACTTTCATACCCAAAGCGAACAACTCCACGCCGCCCTGTGCAAGGCAGGTCCATGCCCCGGCCTCTACAAACTCATGGGCCACAGTCACATGTCCGAGATCTATTCGATCAACAGCGCGGACAAAACGGTTGCCAACTTGATGAAGCAGTTGGTGGATCGGGTGCGTTGAAGAGCCTTGCGCCGAGAGGCTTCGCCTACATGCTGGGTCTATCAATGCCACCTTCAGTCATGCCTTGAAAATCCGTGGCTCAAAATGAGCGGTAAAAGTCAAAAGGCAAGGTACATTGACACAGGGAGCCCGTTATGACTGATCAGGAAATCAAACTCTTTGAATCTATCCATGTCCGCTCGCATTGGGATGCGGCGCAGGAGAAATGGTATTTCTCCGTGGTGGATGTGGTGCAGGTGTTGACGGGTTCATCACGACCGCGCAAGTATTGGAGCGATTTGAAGGTCAAATTGCAAAAGGAAGGCAGTCAACTGTCCGAAGAAATCGGACAGTTGAAAATGCAATCCCCGGACGGTAAATTCCGCGAAACTGATGCTGCCGATGTGCAAGCGCTCTTGCGCCTGATCCAATCCATCCCTTCACCCAAGGCCGAGCCGTTCAAGCAATGGCTGGCCAAGGTCGGTTATGAGCGGATGCAGGAAATCGCTGACCCAGCCCAAAGCCTGGACCGAGCCCGTGAGAATTGGCAAAAAATGGGGCGCAGCGAGAAGTGGATTCAGCAGCGCATGACCGGGCAAGAGACGCGCAACAAGCTCACCGATTATTGGCAGACGCATGGGGTGGACGGCACGGATCAATTTGCAATGCTGACCAATCTGATCCACCAGGAATGGGCGGGGGTCACTGTCAAGGAGCACAAGGCGCTCAAGACCCTGAAAACCCAAAACCTGCGCGATCACATGAGCGAGGCCGAGCTGATCTTCACGGCGCTGGCTGAGTTATCGACCCGTCAGATTGCGCAGAAAGAGCTGGCGCAAGGGTTGAAGGAAAACGCCAAGGCGGGTGTGGCGGGTGGCCGTGTCGCCAAACGTGCCAAAGAAGATTTGGAGCAGCTGACAGGCCAGAAGGTGGTGACTGGCAGTAATTTTCTGCCCCCTTCGACGAGAAAAAAAATTGGCAAAGAATGAAAAAGGCAAGTCACGGAAAACGAGCCCAGTATTGAAAAACGGCGTGCCCGCTTTCGCAGGCACACCGTTTTTTTTGCGAGAACCGAAATCAGTTCTTGTGCAACTCAGCGTTCAATTCGCCCCAGCTCTTGTTGCGCGGAATCGCGTGCAATGCGCCCGACTGTGAATCGCGGCGGAACAGGATGCCGTTTTTGCCCGAAAGCTCTTTGGCCTTCATGAGCGAACCGTCGGGCATTTGCACGCGGCTGCCGCCAGTGATGTAGCAGCCGGCCTCGACCACGCAGTCGTCGCCCAGCGAGATGCCGATGCCGGCGTTGGCGCCCAGCAGGCAGCGCTTGCCGACCTTGATGACTTCTTTGCCGCCACCCGACAGCGTGCCCATGATGGAGGCGCCGCCGCCGATGTCGCTGGCGTCATCGACCACCACGCCCGCGCTGATGCGGCCTTCGACCATGCTGGCGCCCAGCGTGCCCGCGTTGAAGTTGCAAAAGCCTTCGTGCATGACGGTGGTGCCGCTGGCCAGGTGCGCGCCCAGGCGCACGCGGTCGGCGTTGGCAATGCGAACGCCCGAGGGGATCACGTAGTCGGTCATTTGCGGGAACTTGTCCACGCCCTTGACTTCGAGCACGCGGCCGGTGGCCCGGGCCTTCAGGCGGGCCGCGGGCACTTCGCTCACGGCGCAAGGGCCAAAGTTGGTCCAGGCCACGTTGGCCAGCAGGCCAAAGATGCCGGTCACGTTAGCGCCGTGCGGCTGGACCAGGCGGTGGCTCAGCAGGTGCAGGCGCAGGTAAGCGTCGTGCGCGTCAGCGGGTGCGTCGGCCAGACTTTTGATCTCGGTGCGCACGGCGACCACGGTCACGTTGCGCACGCTGCAGGCGGCCAGGGCCTTGGCGGCGTCTGCGCCCAAAGCCGCGACGGCTTCGGCCTCGGTCAGGCGGGTGCTGGCGCTGGCGGCAATGCCATCGGCCAGTTCAGGGGCCGGGAACCAAGTGTCCAGAATGGTGCCGTCGGCGGCCAGGGTGGCCAGGCCGGTGGCGCGGGCGCCGGTGGTGACGAGTGTGCTCATGTGTTGTTCTCCGCTGCGGATGCTTGAAACCCCCGATTATCACGGAGAGTGCGGACGCCATGCGGGCAGAGGCGCAAGTCCTTTGCCCACGCCGGGTGTCACTTTTTGCCAATGCCTTTGACCCTTGAAGCGATTGCCGCCAGCCCGGCGCCGCTGTGCAATCAGGCCATCGCGATGGCCCGCACACTGGGCCGCGCTCATGGAGACAAAAGCATGTACCTCACCGCTGGTTTGCACCGCTCGATGCAAAGGCACCCCGACAAGATCGCCACCGTTACCGGCACACGCCGCCAGACTTACCGGCAGCTGGTGGACCGGGTAGCCCGCACCGCGTCGGCATTGCGCGCGCTGGGCTTGCAGCCCGGCGAGCGCCTGTCCGTGCTGGCGCTCAACAGCGACCGCATGATGGAGTTGCTGCTGGCCGGGGCCTGGGCGGGGCTGGTGATCAACCCGGTCAACACCCGCTGGACACCGGCCGAAGTGGCCTATGCCCTGAACGACTGCGGCGCCAGCGCACTGGCGGTCGACGATGGCCTGATGGCCACCGCGCAGGCCATGGCAGCGCCCTTGCCCGCCTTGCGCCACCGCCTCTACATCGGCGAAGCGCAAGCTCCGGCAGGCTACCTGCCGCTGGAAGCCCAACTGGCCGCCGCCTCGCCCATGGAAGACGTGCGCAGTGCGCCTGACACGCTGGCTGCCATCGTGTACACCGGCGGTACCACCGGTTTCCCCAAGGGCGTCATGCTCTCGCACGGCAACCTCTGGGCGTCGCTGCTGGGGCGCATGGCGGAGGTGCCCAACCCGCCGCATTACGTGACTTTGCTGACCTCGCCCATGTTCCATGTGGCGGGGCTCGGCCGCATGCTGGGCCAGACCATTGTGGGTGGCACCTGCGTCACGGTGCCGTCCTTCCAGCCGCAGCAGGTGGTCGAGATCATGGCCCGCGAAGGCGTGAACGACCTGGTCATCGTGCCCAGCATGCTGCAGATGCTGCTGGACACCCCCGGCTTTGACCCGCAGGGCCTGCCTAAGCTGGAGCGCATTTTGTGGGGCGCGGCGCCGATCACGTTGCCGCTGCTCAGGCGTGCGCTTGCGGCATTTCCGCAGGTGGACTTCATCCATGTGTACGGCATGACCGAAACCTCGGCCGCCGTCTCGACCTTGCCGATTTCCCGTGACCCGGCCTTTCTGGACGGTGAGCGCATCCGCTCGGCGGGTGCGGCGGGTCTGTCGGCCGAGATCCGCATCGCCGACGCCGAGGGCAATGAGTTACCTGCAGGCACGCACGGCGAGATCCTGGTGCGCGGCCCGGCCGTGATGCAGGGCTACTGGGGCCGCGAAGAAGACACGCGCAAGGCTCTGGCGGGTGGCTGGCTGCACACCGGCGACGGCGGCGTGATGGACGAACACGGCTACCTGTACGTGATCGACCGCATCAAGGACATGGTCATCACCGGCGGCGAAAACGTCTACCCGGCCGAGGTCGAGAGCATCCTCACCAGTCACCCGGCGGTGTCCATGTGCGCCGTGATTGGCCTGCCGCACGAAAAATGGGGCGAAGCGGTGCACGCCATCGTGGTGCTCAAGCCGGGCATGCAGGCCACGGCCGAAGAACTCTCGGCCCACTGCCGCGAACGCATCAGCGGCTACAAGTGCCCCAAGAGCTACGAATTCCGCGACAAGCTGCCCCTGACGGCCGCAGGCAAGGTGCAAAAAACCGAATTGCGCAAGACCGCCCAGGCCGCTGCAGGAGGCCGCGCATGAGCACGAACCAAGGCGCGCCGCTGCAAGGCGTGCGCGTGCTCGACCTCACCCGCCTGCTGCCCGGCCCCATGTGCACCCTGCACCTGGCCGACCTGGGCGCCGACGTCATCAAGATCGAAGACCTGGGCGTGGGCGACTACGCCTCGCCCCCGGTGCGCGAAATGCTCAACCGCAACAAACGCGGCATGCGCTTGGACCTCAAGCAAGCCGAAGGCGTGCAGCTTTTGCTCAAGCTGTGCGAAACCGCCGACGTGCTGGTCGAAGGCTTTCGTCCCGGCGTGATGGCCCGGTTGGGCCTGGGCTATGACGCGGTGCGCGAGCGCAACCCGCGCCTGGTCTACTGCAGCATCAGCGGCTATGGCCAGACCGGGCCGCTCAGCCAAAAGGCCGGGCACGACCTCAACTACTGCGGCTATGCCGGTGTGGCCGACCAGGTGGGCACGCCCACGGGCGAGCTGGCCCTGTCCAACCTGCCCATGGGTGACTTGCTGGGCGGCACCATGCCCGCTGTGATGGGCATTCTGGCGGCGTTGTTTGATGCGCAGCGCACAGGCCAGGGACGGCATGTCGATGTGGCCATTGCCGACGGCGTGCTGGCCCATGCGGTCATCCCGCTGGCAGGCTTGCACAGCCGGGGCCGCGTGCCTGTGCCCGGTGGCGACAAGCTGACTGGGGCGCTGCCCTGCTACGGCCTGTACCGCACGCAAGACGGCCGCTACCTGGCCGTGGGCGCTTTCGAGCACAAGTTCTGGGACACCTTTTGCGCCCTGCTGGGCCGCCCGGACCTGGCCGAGCACCACATCCCCAAAACGCGAGCGCTGTCCGACTGGGTGCGGCGCGAAGTGGCCCAGGCGGTGCAGGCGCACCCGCTGGCCCACTGGGCGCAGCTGCTTGATGGTGCCGACTGCTGCGTGACCCCCGTGCTCAAGCTCGACGAGGCGCAACAGCTCCCGCATTTTCAGGACCGGGGCATGTGGGTACAGGTGCAGACCGCGCAGGGCGAGACCATGACACAAATGGCCATGCCGGTGCAGATGAGCGGCTACACCTTCGCCGTGCAGCGCCCCGCGCCCCTGCAGGGCCAGCACACCCACGAGGTGCTGACCGCTGCGGGACTCGACGCCGCCGCCATTGATGTTTTGTGCCAACGCAAAGTCGTAGGATAGAGGCTCTGTCCCCCTTCGACTGCGCCATGAACCGTTCCCAGAACGCC
>Ga0228700_1000041_pt1 | contig 141929 bp, 132 predicted proteins | sample McNCre317_Aug_MG_FD_178019 | JGI IMG/M metagenome (GOLD analysis project Ga0228700, IMG submission 178019) | Freshwater microbial communities from McNutts Creek, Athens, Georgia, United States - 3-17_Aug_MG | ecosystem: Environmental > Aquatic > Freshwater > Creek | place: USA: Georgia...
GCCTTTAACGGATTGATGGGTACGCTTGAGAGCCGAAGTGTATATTTTGTCGAGAGGTAAATCCTGATAATGTTCAAAAAACGCTTGGGCTTGTTGTTGGCCTAATGCATTCAAATCGGCATCGATTCCACTTCCTTGCACCACCCCCATGCGGTTGTAGTCGGTTTCCCCATGGCGAATCAGGTAAATGTCTTTGATGCTATGCATATTAATTGATTGAATTGAGATTTATTTCGCCAAATAATTGCGAATTTTACGCCACAAAAATACAAATTATATGTTTAATACTTCCATCAGTATCGACGAGATCAACGCATGGAGCCGCGGCAACATGATTGAGCATTTGGGAATTGAGTTTACGGAAATCACGCCGGAGTTTCTTAAGGCCAAAATGCCTGTAGATCATCGTACAAAACAGCCCTTTGGTTTACTACATGGTGGAGCTTCTGTTGTTCTTGCAGAGTCGATGGGGAGTATTGCAGCTTTATTGGCAGTTCCCGACATGCATCAATACAAAGGTGTGGGGGTTGAAATTAATGCCAATCATCTGAAGTCGGCACGTAGTGGTTATGTCTTCGGGACTTGTACTCCCTTGCGCATTGGAAAAACCTTACACGTGTATGAAATTAAAATTCACGATGAAACTGAACAATTAATCTGCGCGAGTCGTTTAACAGTAGCTATCTTGAAAGTAGATTAATGTTGAATAACTTGGCTGATTGGAAAGAGATTTGGGCGCAGGCTCCTGCTGAAGGGATTGCGCTTGCCATGTGGCGCCTTCCGAATCAAATCCAACAAGTTTTATTGCAAGATGTTCGTGGAGGCGTTCGGACCGATTCGGATCAATTGGAGCATTTAGGCCCTGGCTTTTTAGTTGGACCTTTTGTAGGCCAGCCTTATTTTTTGCAAGCGTCTTCTCTATTGTACAAATCAATGTCAACGCAAACATTGAATAAACCCTTACAGAACTCGAGTAAGGAGGATATCGCACAGAAGAATTTATTCAAGGCACAGGTTGCTCAATCTGTGGAACAAATCAAAAAGGGCCAATTTCAAAAGGTCGTTTTGTCGCGAATCGATCTACAAGAATTAGCATCGAATTTTGACCTTTTTGATGCCTTCGAACGCCTTTGCCAGATGTATCCTACGGCTTTTGTGTCGGCTATTTACCTACCTGAATTGAAAAATATTTGGCTCTGCGCGACGCCAGAAACCTTGGTTTCGCAAGATTCGGATGGAGTTTTTCGGACGATATCCTTGGCAGGAACCCAATCAGGACTTGATGTGGCAGGGAATTTATTGTCGCCCTCAGAAGCGCGCTGGTCTCAAAAAGAAATCGAGGAGCAGGCCTATGTGAGTCGCTATATTATTGAGTGTTTTAAGAAGATTCGCCTGCGCGAATATATTGAGAATGGTCCCAAAACGGTATTGGCAGGAAATTTGATGCATTTGAAAACAGAATATGCTGTAGATACTCGCCAACAAAATTATCCGGGTTTGATTACTCAAATGTTGGGTTTATTACATCCAACCTCAGCCGTTTGTGGTACGCCGAAAGAGGCTGCTTTAGACTGGATTCTGCAGACAGAAAAACATGATCGTTCCTTGTATAGCGGATATTTAGGGCCAATTAATTTGGCATCTGAAACGCATTTGTTCGTGAACTTGCGTACGGTGCAAATTGCGGATAATCAGGCTTGTTACTTTGCAGGCTGCGGAATTACCGAAGATTCCGATCCTGAAAAAGAATGGCAAGAAACGCAAATGAAGTGCCAAACACTTCAGCGTGTCATTAATGCTTCCCTTTAATCTCCTCTTTCTGTGTGATTTTCCCGGTAATGATTACCTTAACTGTGTCGATACGTGCATCGGTTACCGTCAAAATTTGGAATTGAAATGGACTTAAAATGATCGTTTCATTCGCTTCAGGAATATCCTCATATAGGCTAATCAACATCCCACCTAAGGTTTCGTAATCTCCCTCAGGCAGGTTCCATTCGTATTTTTCGTTCAGGTAATCGATCTCATGCCTACCGGACAAAACGTATGTGTTTTCGTCCAATTGTTTTTCAATCCAATCCTCAGAATCATCATATTCGTCTTGAATCTCGCCAAAGATTTGCTCCATCACGTCTTCCATGCTGACCAATCCCGATGTACTGCCAAATTCATCCACGACAATTGCCAGGGATTTGCGCTCTTTGGAGAATTTAATCATCAAATCATTCGCAGGCATCGCCTCAGGAACAATCGGAATAGGGGTTAAGATGGATTGTAAATCCTTCGGTTTTTTAAAGAGGGCCAATGAGTGACAATAGCCAATAACTTCTTCCAAGGTTTCTTTGTAGACGAGGACTTTCGAGTGTCCACTTTCAATGAATGTTTTGGTCAATCCTTCGATGCCCTCTTCCAATTCTACTGCTGTAATTTCCGTACGAGGAATCATGCAGTCGCGCACCTTGACCTGTTTAAACTCCAAGGCATTGTGGAAAATTTTCGTGTCTACTTCATTTTCCTCTTCAGTCGAAACCTTGCGATTTAAATTTTGGAGGTAATGGTTTAAATCGGTTAATCCAAAAGCTGGCTTTTCTTCTGAATAAGTGAGGCGAAGCACTTTGGTAATAAACCATTTGGATAAACCCACCGTTAGCCAAACCAAGGGAAACATCAAGGTATGAATGATCCAAATGGGGATGGCCAGGAATTCCAAAATTGCATCAGGATTAATCAAGAAGATGCTTTTTGGCGTAAACTCAGAGGTCGTCAGAATTAAAATGGTGGCAAGGATAGATGCCAATAAACGCGCAAACAGCTCATTTTGAATCAATGGGATATTCGCAAGAATCAAATGGTGCAAATACTCTTCCATGAAGATACCATAAGCAACAAGCGATAATGTATTGCCTATTAACATGGTACCAATGAAACGGGATGGCGTTTTGTTGAAATGCGAGATGATTTTCGCACTCAAAATATCTTGTTTTGCTTTTAATTCGAAGTATAATTTATTGGAAGAAACGAATGCCATTTCCACGCCAGAAAAGAAGGCAGAAAAAACCATGGACGTAATGATTCCGATGATTTGGGCACTCTGTATGGTATATTCGGGGTCGGGCATATTAATTCTTTTTGTTCTTGTCTTCTTTGGATATCCGCTCGTTGCGCGCGAATTGATAGTAAAAAAGACATCCCACGGCAAACATGAGCCAGCTGTAATGATAGCCAATTTCTTGCCAAAATAGTCCTTGGATTTCCTTTGGAGTGGGCGAATTTAAATCCAAGATCCAAATTAAAAGGAAACCAACGGCAATAAATAAACTTAGTTTTTCTTTGCGGCTCATGAGGCAATCGGTTTTTCGGTTCGACGGAAGGTTGCGATGAAAAGACCAATAAAGATCATGATTGATCCAATCCAAACCAAATTTATGTAAGGTTTTTCGAGGGCTTTTATGATGATCAAATCTTGTTGGGTCGTATTGACTGCAAAACTAAATTGTTGCGTTTTTGGGTTAATCGTCGTGAATTTAATCTTGATTCCCGTCTCCTCGCTTTCATAAGCAGGCATCGCTACCATACCATCTTTGATGATGAACGTGGGTTTCAATTCGAATTTTTGATCATTTTTCCCAAGCACAAGGAAGTTGGCTTGCACCGCAGCATCATTTGGCCCCAGTTCAAATCCCTCTAGCTTGGTAATTCGACTTACTTCTTTAAGCACCGCGACGAAGTCATTCAAAAATAAGGTATCGCCAACCATAACCGTAGAGTTCACCGTTTGACTCCACTGTTTTTCTTCACCAGCTTCTGCTGCTAAGCGGGGGTCTAAGGAAACATAGGTGTAAATGTCGTGGCTAAAGGCATGCTTGATGTCAGGTGAAATAGCTGTTCCCATTTTGGGATTCACTTGCCAGCGTGGGAACAATGAAACGGCTTTTCCTTCCGCGTTTTTGAATTCCAATTCGTAATAGTTGTTCTCTGGTTCTACGGTGACCGTATCGCCCTTTTTCGCAATGGATTCGCCGTTTACGGCTACGTCTCTTAAGGCTACAGCATGGAAATCGCCTTCAATGATTTCGAAATCTTTCTTATTGTAATAGCCCGGTTTGCCACGCAAGGCAATTTTACGGCCTTTATAAGTTACCAGGTAATCTTGCATTTGGGCGCCTTGTCCGAGCCATAATGGGAGGTTCTCTTTATTTTCTTTGTTGTCGTCTTTGGTAAATTGTTCTACCTTATTGGAAATCGCAAAGCCGGATCGGTTCAGTGAAACGACCTTAGAATAGCCAGATGAGAACAGAATACCGATCAACATGACAGCTAATCCCACATGTGACAGTGCGCCCCCTGCGATGGAAACTTTTTGACGTGCCAAAAACCATAAAATACTCGCGTTTGCGTAAACCGAAAACAAGCTCGACCACAACAATACGATGTAGGATAGTGTGAATATTTTACCCAGATTAACGAATAAAACAGTCAATAACGTTGAAACGAGAACAGAATTCCAAAGAGCTTTCCATTGGTTTTTGTCTTTAATCTTTCCCCACCAAACGAATTGGCCAATCGCGCTCAAAATAGCCACTCCAATGAATATCCAGATTTGAATTTTACTGTAATGTTCAACCTGGTCTGCCGGAAGCGCAATGTTAGATACTAGACCAAAGGCCTCCGCAATTTTATTGTAAACAGGTATCGAAGTCGTAAATGTCAATTGGAAAGCCGAAAGTCCCAAGACCGAAGCTCCTACGAAAATCCAAAACTCACGCGAATAGATACCTAATTCTTTCTCATCCGTAGGTAAGTCTTTCCAGCGATACCAAGCTAATGCGATTGCACCCACGAGGAATGTTCCCATGTAAAGCAATAACTGACCAGATAAACCTAAGTCGGTGAATGAGTGCACCGACGCGTTTCCTAAGATACCGGAACGGTTTAGGAAGGTCGAGTAAAGCACCAAAATAAAGGTGGTAATCACTAAGATGATCGACGTTTTTAACGCTGAACTCGAATTGCGATAGGCGATCATTGTATGGATAGCACCGATCCAAACCAACCAAGGTACAAACGATGCATTTTCCACCGGATCCCAATTCCAGTATCCTCCGAAATTCAAGGTTTCATACGCCCAATATGCACCCATCATGATGCCTACGCCCAATACGCCACCCCCAAAGAGTGACCAAGGTAAAGCAGGAGTTATCCATTCCGTTAATTGTTTTTTCCAAAGACCAGCAATCAAAAAGGCAAAAGGAACCAATGTTAAGGCAAATCCTAAGAATAGGGTAGGAGGGTGAATAACCATCCAGTAATTCTGCAATAATGGGTTTAATCCCCGACCGTCCGCTGGAATGAAGTTGGGCTGCATGCTCCAAACCGGCAAATCTGGTTGGGCTTCACGCAGTAATAAGAAAGGCGATGAGCCAATCTTTAATTCAATGCCTGGAATAATGACACCTAAAATCATGGATGTCAAGAATGTTTGTACGAGGGCAAAAACCGTCATGACTGGGCTTTCCCATTTGGGATTACGGAACATGAGTAAAACACCTAATAAGGCTTGCCAAAATATCCAAAGCAAAAATGATCCCTCTTGTCCTTCCCAAAAACAGGAAACAATATAAGCGATCGGTAAGGCCTTCGACGCATGTGAAAATGCGTAATGGTATTCGAAATAGTGGTTGTAAATAATGATATACAAGGTCGTCGCAACCGCGATGACAGCAGCTAAATGTACGATGAATAAGGTACGAGCTGTTTGACGCCAATCGTTAGCCAAAGAAGCTTCTTGGCTAGAACGGAAATAGGCAAAAGTTGCCAATAAGGCGGTTACGAAGGAAACAATGATGAGCGCATGCCCGACTTGTCCAATAGTTTCGTGTATCATATTTATTTTTTGGCTTCAAATGAAGCGCTAGAGTCGGCAGATATTTTTCCCTCTTGGTACTTAGAAGGACATTTAAGCAATATTTTATCGCAATAGAAAATCTTGTCGGGCTTCATGCTCCCTACTAAAACGATTTTCTCTGATTTTTCGAAATCTTGTGGTTTGGGTGCTGCATAAACCACTTGGTTCTCGCGACCTAGGCTATCCTCAACGATGAATTCTAGTCGGTTGGCATCCATCGCAGGATTGAAAATCATCCCAACAATTTTTCCCGCGGCATCTTTCTTTAATTTGCCCACTACGTGTACTTTTTGGCTAGGATCTTGTTGGCTAATGCGTTCCGCCTCATCAAATCCCACATAAGTACTTGCGTCACCTGTCGTAATCAAGATGATCCCGATGGCGATGGCGATTAAAATAAGGCCTACGATATGTGTCTTTTTCATTTGATGCGTTTTTCTAAGTCGGTGATTTTACGATCCAAACGGAATAAATAAATAAATATGCCTGTCAAGATGATTGCTACAATGGCGATTACGACATAGATTTTACCGTCGGCACGAAATTGATCAGCCATTTCTACTGGAGCTTGAGCTTGTCCTGCAAAAGAAATAAGTGCCATGATAAAGCTGAAAATGTATTTTTTCATGTTAGTTGTTTTCTTCGATTTGTTGGTCCAATTGTTTGATTCGAATGCGTAAGCCTGCAATCCAAAAGCCTAATAATGTCCATCCGATGATTGCAGGGTAGAATACCATGCGCATGCGGTTATCTAGGTCCATGGAATTAAAACCGGGATTTCCTCCATTTCCAGGGTGTAAGGAGTCGGTCATGCGTGGAAGGATCCAGATTAAGACCATAAATACCACAAAGGCAAAAATGTTGTAAACAGAGGATACGCGTGCTTTTTGTTGTTCTTCTGGTAGTGAGGAGCGCACCAATAGGTAGGCTAGGTATATCAATAGTCCTACAGCAACGGAATTCAATTTGGGGTCATTTGTCCACCAATCTCCCCAAGTGAACTTTGCCCATAAACTACCAGTTGCCAAGCCCATTAAGGCAAATACCAAGCCTGTTTCGACATAAGCATAGGATTTTAAATCCGCTTGCACATCTCCTGAACGAAGGTATTTGATGGAATGATATACAGATGTTCCCAATAGAAAAATCATGCTAAACCACATGGTCACATGGAAATACAAGTTTCGAACCGTCTCGTTCAAAATGGCTTGTCGGGGAACTTTTCCTTCAAACCCTGCATATACTGTGTAGTAAAGCAAAATCATGCAGAGGATTTTGCCATAGTGCTTTTTTAATGTTTCCATATAAACGGGAATAGAATTCCAGATAAGACAATGACGATGGTATCAAGCGAACTCAAAATGGCAATTTCATCCCAATTCTCTTGAATTGAAATGCCGTCCATGGCGCTTTTGGCCAATTTTAATATCAATAATAACAAAGGAATGATAATCGGAAAACTTAACACGGCCATGAGTGTGGCCGAGTTTTCTCCTTGCGCAGCTATGCCGGCCATTAAGGATAAAGTTGAAGCAAATCCGATGCCTCCGAGCACAATGGCCACGAGGTACAAGGGAATATTTCCTACAGGATTACCCATCACCCAAGAGTAAAAAAAGAAGCCCACGAAGGAGATTCCTATCATGACCAAAGAATTGTAGATGATTTTCGAATATATAATCGCCTCAGGACTGACGAGTGTATAATAAAACAAGTTTCGATTTGTTGATTCCTGCGTAAAGCTTTTCCCGATTGCGTTGATGGCAATAAACAACATGATGATCCAGAACAAGGTGTTCCACGTAATTGGATTAATCGCCTGTTGTTTGGCTTTAAATGAAAGGTAGCAAACGAAGATGGTTGAGGCTAAATACAAGAGTAATCCGTGCAGCGCATAACGTTGCCTCCACTCAAGATGTAGCTCCTTTTTAACCAACACGTGTATTTCATTCAGGATCATGCCTCGATTTCCTTAAAGGACCTGCAATTTACAATAGAAAATTTGCTTTAAAGTATATTCCCTTCAGTATTTTAGCTATTTCAAATCAATTGCACCAAAACTGTATCATATCATTTTTTAGGTCGGAAATACTTAGTACATTTGTCCTAATTTTGAACAATTCTAAATAAGTAAAACTAGATGTCGGGTACTTTAGCGGATTTAAAGGTGGGCGAGCAGGCGGAGATCATTGGTTTTACAGATGAGTTGCTTTCGTTGAAATTATTGGAAATGGGTTGCTTACCCGGAACCGTAATCGAGTTGACACATCAGGCGCCTTTTGGTGATCCGATTGCCATCAAAGTTTCGGGTTATACGCTGAGTATGCGAAAAGAGGAAGCAGCAACCATTCAAGTTAAAACCAAATAAATTTTGTCCAAACTACCTAAAATAGCTTTAATCGGGAATCCGAATGCGGGAAAGTCGTCGCTGTTCAATAGCCTTACGGGCTTGAATCAGAAGACCGGTAATTTTCCAGGTGTTACGATGGACAAATTGACGGGTATCTGGGAACTTGAGCCCAATCGCAAGGTAGAGGTGCTTGATTTACCAGGTATTTACAGTATTTATCCCAAATCCATCGATGAGGAATTGGTGATCAATATTTTAGGGAATCCCTCCCATGCGGATTATCCCGACATGGCGATTGTGGTCGCTGACGCTTCTAATTTAAAGCGGAATTTATTATTGTTTTCCCAGGTTCGTGATTTAGGTATCCCAACCGTTTTGGCATTGAATATGGTTGATGTGGCCGAAAATCAAGGCTATGTGATTAATTCAATTAAGTTGGCTCGCGAGCTCAACATCGAAGTAGCGGAAATCAATGCTAAAAAAGGGATCGGAATAAATGGATTGCGTTTAGCTGTAGAGAAGACCTTGAAAAATCGCTATGCATCCAATGACGCATTGCCTTTGCCTGTGGGGGATGATTTATTAGCTGATATAACGGCACAATACGGCGAGGCAGATCCCTATCGGTCCTTGTTGTGGTTGATGGAGCATGATCGAATGAAGATGTTCTCGGAAGCGCAGCGAATTGGCTTCGATCGTTTGCAAGACAAGCATCATTTTAATTCGAAGTCATACAAAACTTCTGAAACGGTTAAGCGTTATGAGGCATTATCTGAAATCGTTGAGCGCTGTGTGATTAATTTGAACCGGCAATGGGATGCTCCACCAGTCAAAACAATGACTGACCGACTGGACAAATTCTTTTTACATCCTGTGGGGGGCTATTTGATTTTCTTGGGAATATTGTTCTTGATGTTTCAGGCCGTATTTACTTGGGCTGCCTATCCGATGGACGCGATTGATGGGGGTGTAGCCCAACTGAATGATTATTTAAAAGAAATATTGCCTGCTTCGGCGTTGACGGGTTTACTTACTGACGGCCTTATTGCTGGTATCGGAGGGGTTTTGATATTTGTACCCCAAATCGCCTTCTTGTTTTTCTTTATATCTATGTTGGAGGAGACAGGCTACATGTCCCGTGTCATGTTCATCATGGATAAATTGATGCGCCGCTTTGGTTTGAACGGAAAATCTGTCGTGCCATTAATGTCGGGGGTAGCTTGTGCAGTTCCTGCGATCATGAGTACCCGTTCAATTGGTTCTTGGAAAGATCGTTTGATTACGATTATGGTGACGCCTTTGATGTCCTGTTCGGCGCGCTTACCTATATATACTGTATTAATTGCATTGGTTGTGCCAGAGAAAAGTACTTTGTTCGGCATGTTTAATCTGCAAGGTCTGGCCTTGTTCGGCCTATATCTATTAGGATTCTTCATGGCAATCTTGTCGGCATGGGTCATGAAACAGCTTTTGCAGGTTAAGGAAAAAAGCTATTTCATTATGGAATTGCCCACTTACAAGGGGCCGCGATTCAAGCACATGGCCTTGTCGATTTACAATTCGGTGAAGGCATTCGTTTTTGAGGCAGGAAAAATCATTGTCGCAATTTCGATTGTTTTATGGGTATTAGCGAGTTATGGTCCGGGAGATAGTTTGTCGACTGTCGAGCAATCAGTACGCCAAGCGAATCCTACATTAAGTGCTCCTGAACTAGCCAATAAAGTTGCTGCAGAGAAATTAGAGCAGTCTTACGCGGGACATTTTGGTCATTTTATTGAGCCAGTTATTAAGCCGCTGGGCTACGATTGGAAGATTGGTATTGCTTTGATTACGTCCTTTGCTGCTCGTGAGGTGTTTGTAGGGACGATGTCAACAATTTATAGTTTAGGCGGTGAAGTAGATGATGAAAATGCGACCATCAAAAATCGGATGCGTGCAGAAATTAATCCCGAAACCGGTAAACCATTATATGATGCAGCCTTAGGGTTCTCTCTATTGATCTTTTATGCTTTTGCGATGCAGTGTATGAGTACGTTAGCAACGACCTATCGCGAGACGAAATCCTGGAAATATCCAGCCATTCAATTTTTGTACATGACGACTTTGGCGTACTTATCTGCTTTTATCGTCTACCAATTGTTAGCCTAGAACTGAACTGGAATAGACGTGGCGGCTAAATTACTCGTGCTTTTTGCTAATAATTTACCTTCAGCATTATAAAGTTTGGCCTCTACATTGGCAATCTTTTTTCCTACACGAAAGACTTCGGAAACAGCTGTTACTTTTTCCCCGGCTTTCGCGCCAAATAGAAAATCAACATGCAGATTGATGGTCACATACAAGTGATCAATTTCCAAGGTGATGAGAGTCATGCCCATAATTTCATCCAAAATGGTGGTAATGATTCCGCCGTGCATGACTTGGGCATGATTGCACTGATCTTCACGAACCGTAAATTCAGCCGTTATTGAGCCTGCGGAGGCATTTATTAATGTGCCGTCTAGCCATGTGGTAATCGGGTTTGGATTTCCGTCGGCAATTTTTTTATTCAAATTCGCTTGTAAGAAAGCGATTATTTTTTCGTTAGGCTTCATGGGGTTCTTTTAGGCGGATTCGTTTTAATTTCGGGACCAAGTAGCGGTACGACCGAACATGGCCACGCCTACAAATCCTCGAATATCAAGTTTCTGATTATTGTCTTTTACCTTTAAAATGCAATCGTATGTTTTGCCTGAATGGGGGTCATAAATGGTTCCGTTTTCCCAACTACCCCCTGTGAATTCAAAGTCTTTTAATATGACAGTGCCTACTAAATCTCGATTTCGTAAGCGTGTATCCGGATTTTTGATGTCTTTTTTTCCAGGTGTTTTCCCCCATGAGATTTTTCCAAAATAGCGATCTCCTTGTTTGAATATCGTTATTTTGCCGTCTTTGAGTTCGGAAATCCATTCGCCTAGGATTGTGTCAGCCGTGGAGTTTGCAAATAGATTGCTTTGAATTAGTAATAGACAAACCAAAAATGCAATTGATTTTCTCATGGTGGAAAAATTTATGGAACAAATATAGGATGATTTTGGGATTTGTCTAATCAAAATCGATCAACATAGTGTTTGCCTCAGTCAGATGTTATGCTTATTTTTGCAGGATATTACCTGTTGAAATTTAATTTCATAACAAGCCCGATTGAACGTATGAATTACAATTTGAATCAAATACCTGATAGAACAACCAAACCGAGACAAAAAGGTTTGACGATGGTCATGGATAAAGGATTAAGTCTACGTCAAGTAGAAGATTTTTTAGAAATGGGTGCAGGTTATACCGATATCGTAAAATTAGGTTGGGCTACTTCCTATGTTACGCCTAATTTAAAAGAGAAGTTAGCGTTATACAAAGCAGCAGGTATCCCAGTTTATTTTGGGGGAACCTTGTTTGAAGCGTTTTATATCCGTGGTCAATTTGACGAATATCGTCGTGTTTTAGATCAATACGGCATGGAATATGCGGAGATTTCAGATGGTTCTGTCGAAATGGAATCTGAAGTTAAATGTGAATTTATTCGTACGCTATCCCAACAAGTTACGGTGTTGTCGGAAGTGGGTTCAAAAGATGAAGCCAAAATTATTCCTCCTTATAAATGGATTAAATTAATGCGCATGGAGCTTGAAGCTGGTGCGTGGAAAGTTATTGGTGAGGCGAGAGAAGGAGGAAACGTAGGCTTGTTCAGAGCATCTGGCGAGGTTCGCCAAGGCTTAGTTGAGGAGATTTTAACTGAAATTCCGGAAGAAAAAATTATTTGGGAGGCGCCACAAAAATCCCAACAAGTTTGGTTTGTGAAGTTGGTGGGTGCCAATGTCAATGTGGGAAATATCGCACCTAATGAGGTGATTTCGTTAGAAACAATTCGTTTAGGTTTACGTGGCGACACATTTGATCACTTCTTAGATAAATAACGGATGCTTCATTTTATTCTTGATCTGCTCAAAGATCCATTGACTTTTTTAAGCGAGTTTATTGCGGCCAATGGGTCCTTAACTTATGCTTTATTATTCGCAATTATTTTTGTCGAAACGGGCTTCGTGATTATGCCTTTATTGCCAGGCGATTCTTTGTTATTCTCTGTAGGATTATTGGCAGCAGCGAGTGGTCAGTTGAGTTTATCTACTGTTATTCCTTTGATGATTATTGCCGCTTTGTTGGGCGATCAATTGAATTATTATATCGGTCGAAACTTCAGCGAATGGGTTAAGAGTCGTGAAAAAATCTTGTTTTTAAAGCGCGAACACATTGAGAAAACAGAAGCTTTCTATGCGGAATATGGCTCTAAAATGGTTATTCTTGCTCGATTTGTTCCAATTGTTCGTACGGTTGCCCCTTTTGTCGCTGGTGCCGGTCGGATGTCATATCCTGTGTATTTATTTTTCGGTGTCGTAGGTGCTTGCCTTTGGGTGATCAGCATAACTTTGGCAGGTTATTTCTTAGGGGATAATGCTTGGATAAAGGACAATTTTGAGAAAGTCGTTTTGGGGATCGTCGGTGTATCCGTATTGCCTATTATCATCGGAGTGCTAAAACAACAATTTTCAAAGAAATAAGATGAATGCCTTATTTGGATTGATCGGTTACCCCCTAGGGCATTCCTTTTCAAAGCGCTATTTTTCGGAGAAGTTTGAGCAATTAGGTTTGCAAGATTCGCATGCTTACACGCAATTTGAGATTCCATCGATTGATGAATTTCCTGCATTATTGGCAACTCCCGCTATTAAAGGATTTAATGTTACGATTCCATACAAGCAACAAATCATTCCGTTTTTGGATGAAATCGATCCGGCTGCTGCGCAGATTGGCGCTGTCAATACAATCAAGATTTTACCTGACGGGCGAACTCGTGGATATAATACCGACTATTTTGGTTTTCAAGGGACATTAAAAGCGTGGTCGGCTTTTCCGGATTTCAAAATGCTTAAGGCCTTGGTTTTAGGCCAAGGAGGTGCTGCGAAAGCGGTTATTGCTGCGATTGAAGATTTAGGAATACCTGTAATCAAAGTGTCGCGTCAGGCTGCTGAGGGAATCGTTTCCTATGCGGAATTACCTGCTTTGATGGAATCGATTGGTCTCATTGTTAATACAACACCCTTGGGTATGCATCCGAATGAAGCAGCTTGCCCGCCTATTCCTTATGAATTATTGAATGGCCAACATTACCTGTATGATATCGTTTACAATCCTCTGGAAACGACCTTTTTAAAAGAGGGTTTGGCGCATGGTGCAGGGGGAATTCACACGGGTATAGAGATGCTTTATGGACAAGCGGATAAGGCTTGGGAAATTTGGCAATCTTAAGTTATTTCAAATACACACCGCGTTTTACATCGTCGGTAACAATCACCTCCACATGTTCAGCGATTGTCGTTGAAAGTTCATAGCCTTTGTAATCCGCGGCAATTGGGAATTTTCGGTAATTACGGTCGATTAAAACGGCAACTTGTAGTTTTTTAACAGGAATCGTTAAAAAGGGTGCAAGGCTGTAAGAAAATGTTCGTCCTGTGTTGAGTACATCATCCACAACTATAATAACCTTGTGTTCAAATGTTTTCATGTCGGCAGAAAACTGAACCGGACTTTCGTAAGGAACTTCCTTGTTGAGTTTAATTTCAACTGGGACTGCGTGAATCGTTGAAATTTCCGCCAAATGTTTGCTAAGCATGTCGGCTAAAGCAAAACCTTGCCCATGAATACCCGCAATGATGATCTCTTGTTCTTCAAAGTTGTTTTCAAAAATTTGAAAAGCAATCCGTCTGATTTTCTGTAGGAGAGCGGGTCCGTCTAAAACTTGTTTTGCCGACATATTCTTTCGCTTATTGTCTAAATTAGCCGATTAAAATTACCCAAAATTATCCAATTTTTGTACCTTTGGCCTTTATTTAGCGTTTAAAATAATTACCTATGGCGAAGAATTACGGAGCACAACAACGTGCCCAAATGCAAGCACCTTCCAATCCTTTAGCGATAAAAACGAAGAAATACGGCTTAGAAAAGAATAAATACATCGCCATGTGCATGCGTCAATTATTCGCTAATCAATGGAAATGGGCATTTTTGCCTTTGGCTTTAGTCGGACTAAATGTCTTTTTAAACTTATCGGGAACCTACAAGAATTACTGGATTTACATCTTTTTAGCGATCGGTGTCATTGGTTATATTCTGTTCTGGTTAATTCAGTTTACAGGAATTACGCAATTAGCGCAATACAAGCAGTTGTTCGATAAATACCGCTACGAAATAGATAGTCGCCAGATTTTCATGAAAATTTCCGACAAGGAAGGTGGATTGATCAAATGGGATATGATTTTGTCGGCCTACAAGGATAAAGAAGCCTATGTATTAGAAATGGGTAAATACCAATTCATTTACTTGCCTTTAGCAATTTTCAATAATGACAATGATCGCAAGTTGATGGATAAAATCATGCGTGACAAGGGATTGATCAACTAATATGGGAAGACTGCTAGCCATTGACTTTGGATTAAAGCGTACGGGTTTAGCGGTGACGGATTCCTTGCAGATTATCGCAACGGGATTGGAAACAGTTCCGACACATACTTTGTTGGACTATCTCCAAGCCTATTTTGCCAAAGAAGCTGTTGACAAAGTCATTATCGGTATGCCAAAGAACTTAGACAGTTCTGATACGGATTCCACACATGGGGTTCGTGTATTGATTAAGCATTTCAAAAAGAAATTCCCTGCCATGCCTATTATTGAGCATGACGAACGATTTACTTCTCAAATGGCGATGCAAGCCATGATTTCTGGAGGAATGTCGAAAAAAGACCGAAGGGAAAAGGGAACTGTTGATCGCATATCTGCGACGATTATCTTGCAATCCTATATGGAATCACAAGCATAAAAAAAGGCCATCTGTCAGTTGACAAATGGCCTTTTTTATTTCGTAACTACCTTGGCAAATCGGTGGTAGAATGGTGTTTTGCTGCTAGCAGATTTCGGTTTGTATTTTCCTGTGATAATCGGAACATACATTACACGACGTCTAGATTTTTCACCAAAATTAGGCGATACCTCGACGCGATGCCATAAACGGCCATCGTGAATCGTCAAGTCGCCGCGGTCGATTTCAAAAGCTGCTTCGCGCGGGTCTGGTTTATGGTCGATGAATTGCTTTTTACCAAATAGCAATTTCAAAATACTCTGATTCTGTGTGCCTGGCAATACGCGTAAACCGCCGTTAGACGAAGGACATTTGTCTAAATGAATACCCACGTTCAACATGGGCAATATCTTTTGTCCTAAAAACAAATCACGAGGGGAATCTGTATGCCAGCCCATTTGCGTGAATTTGGAATTCGGTTGGTTTACATAGTGGTTAAACACGAGGCCGTCTTTTTCGTCAGCACCGATGCGTCCCTCATAGGGTCCAAGTAGTTCCAAAAGCAATTCGAAGCGGGGGTCTTTTAGAAATTCAGCTAAAACGTCACTGTATTTATTTGTGAAACACATGCGTTGAATCATGTCTTTTCCTTCGGGGTCTTTTCCGAATTTCAAGGGAATGCCATTGATTTTTTCAACGCCTTCAGCAAGCCACTTCGATTCTATTTTAGCAAGTTCCTCGATGAAAAGCTCAGCTGTTTCGTTTGAAATGAAATTTTTAAATTGAATAACACCATACTTCTGGAAGTATTCTTTTTGTTCCTTCGTTAAGGCTTCGCCTAAGGTGAAGGTTTTGTATTCGAATTTGGGTGTTGCTTTTCTCATGTTGATCAAGGCCTTGAAGGCTTATGTTTCAATGGTATTCAATACTTAATGGCAATAATTGGACATGCAATTTACGCCAATGTTATTGAAATATTTCTAAATGCTTTTAAAATTCTGATCAAAATCAGCATTTTATCAGTTTAATCCCTAAAAATATTTGCAATTTTACTTTTTCAAAATTCTCAAACGAATGTCTAAGTTTTATATTCTACTGTTTAGTTGTTTTTCATTCTTTGCGCAAGCGCAACACGAAGGTCGAAAGGGGTCATTTTATGCATTTTGGGGCTATAATCGGTCCGATTATCCCACCTCAGATATTCATTTTACCGGTCCTGGATATGATTTTACATTGGATAATGTCGTGGCGGCTGATGCGCCTACTCCTTTTGATGGTTTTACGACTTATTTTAATCCTAATTTGTTTTCAATCCCGCAATTTAATCTGCACGCGGGCTATTTCATTAAAGACAATTTATCGATCAGCCTAGGCTGGGATCACATGAAATATGTGATGGTTCCCGACCAAGCTTCTCATATCACGGGGAATATTAGCGCACAAGTGTCGAATTCTGCTTTTGCCATCAATCCTGCGTATGTAGGAGTCTACAACAATACGCCATTTACAATTGCTTCTAAGGACTTTTTGCAATATGAACACACGGATGGATTTAATTATGCCTCTGTAGAATTAGAACACTATACGCCTTTATGGAACCCAGGCATCGGAAAATTGGAATTGGAGTGGATGAATGGCGTGGGTATAGGACTTGTCGTTCCTCGATCAGATGTGCGTTTGTTCACCTTAGGGCGCAATAATTATTGGAATTTAGCCGGGGCGGGAGCCTCAGTAAAAACAGGCTTGCGATTGAACTTGACTAAGTTATTATTCTTTGAGACAACTGTAAAAGGAGGATATACGAATTTGTGGGATGTGCATACAACCGGCCAAAGTGGCGATCATGCTGAACAGAGTATTTGGTTCGGTGAAATATATGGAGCACTAGGATTTTCTTTTGGTCGCAAAAAATAAATTTTAGATTAGTCTAAAATTTAATATCTTCGTGGCATGCGCTACGGAGTTATATTTTTGTTGTTGTTTGGGCCGGTAGTATGGGCCCAACAAAGCGGTCGGATTGAAACAGATCGCCCTGATCAAACCGAATGTCCATTCATCGTCAAGAAAGGCTACTTTCAGGCAGAGGTTGGCTTTAATCGAGCTTTGGAAGCAGGAGCAGTCCAATATTTATTGCCCACCAGTTTATTGAAAATTGGAATTCATCCCCTCGTCGAACTGCGATATACGGTCTTACAAGAACTAGGAAAGGGCTTGTCGACTGAATCTTTTGGTTTTAAGACACATTTATTTCAAGAAAAAGGCCTTATTCCGCGTTCGGCCATCATTGTACAATACCATCTTAATCAGGATCACCGCGATCAATCGGAGTTGAACTCATTACCGCATTCTATCGGCGAAACCATTTTAACTTTTCAGAATTCTTTAGGAGGTGCTTGGGGTGTCGGTTATAATTTTGGGGCTGAATACCACTCAGATGGAGCTGTTGAAGGAATTTATCGGATAGCTCCCAATGTTAATATCGGTAAACGAGGATATGCATATGCGGAGGTTTTTGGCCGATTTCCAGAGACACAATTTACTGATACCTGGATTGATGGCGGTTTGGCCTATTATTTGACTGATCACGTGAAGGCCGACGTATCTGCAGGAAAGAGCCTACGCTCCGGTGATGCATGGTATGTGGCCTTAGGGATTTCTTTTCGAATGCGACTTTGGTGATTGTGCTTGAAACCGATAATTGTGTAAATTGCGGGGATGCGGTATTTTTTATACTTTTTAGTGTTTTTATTCGTCGGGCTTTTCATGCCTTCATCGAAACTATGGGGGCAGACCAAAGAAAATATCGTCGTTCAAACAGGTGCGAAATCCATTTCCACGACAGATCAATTTAGTCTTCAATTTTCCATCGCTGCTTCTGAACAATTACCGAATTATCGATTCCCTGAAATCAATGGCTTCCGAAAATTGGGCGTCAGTAGGAGCAAAGCTTCTAATTTCGAAAATGAGCAAGTCGTGCAGACCTTGACGTTTACACAATATTATCAGCCCAACGGTCCTGGGAATGTACTTGTGCCTTTACTTGATGTAGAAGTAAATAAGCAGGTTTTTAAAATTGAGCCTTTTGTGGTTCAAGTTGTTCCCGGTGTAGAAAAGGCGGATGAAGTGCCTAATGAAATTCAAGTCCCGGCGACGGTCGATCTTGCGAATAACAAGCCCTTTTTTCTTGTGCGTTCGGATGTGGCAAAGCCATTTGTTGGGCAGGCATTCACCCTAACGATGTCATTGTATGTTCCTTCAAACAATACGATGGACCTAAGTTTTGACCGAAATGATATCCAGATTCCTGCGTTGATTCAGCAAATTAGGCCACATAATTGTTGGGAAGAAAATTTTAATTTACAAGCTGAGCGTGTGCTTCATGTAACATTTCGCGGGAAAAAATACACCGAATATCGATTTTTTCAAGCGACCTATTTCCCCTTGGATGTTCATGCTATTCACATTCCATCCGCTCAATTGCGGGTATTACAAAAAGGAAAGGCTAAAGAAAAGTTGCCATTATTGTTAAGTTCGCCTGCCATAAACATTCAACCAAAACCAATGCCGAAGCATGTGCTTTCCGGAAAAGTGCCCGTGGGTCGATTCTCCTTGGTTGAAGAGATAGATAAAGATGTCGCTCAAACGGGTGATCGAATTACTTATCGATATCACGTATTAGGGGATGGGAATAGTATTTTGTGGGATAATAAAGCGGTTGAATCGGATTATTTTCTGAGCTTTAATTTATTATCCACGGAGCGAAGTGTGTTCCCTTATCGGGATCAAATGTTTGGTAATAAATCCGACATCGTTCGTATTATTCCGGAGCAAGCGGGTAAATTTGCACTAGAGAATTACTTCCATTGGATTTACTTCAATGTGGATAAAGCACGGTTTGATACCTTACGATCAAAATTGATCTTGACAGTAAAGGGTCAGCCGAGGGATCGAAAATTAGATACCTCTTTGGAAAAAGGAGGGATTTATGAGTCGATTGAACAGCAAGACAGTTTAGAAGTAAAATGGAATCGCTGGGTCAACTGGCGACAATTGGTTAATTTTGTATTGATTATCATGTTTGGATTCATCGCCTTCTTATTTTGGAAGGCTTCAAAATAGGTTTATGAGTAGTATATACGGTAAGATTTTTCAAATAAGTACATTCGGTGAGTCGCACGGTGCCGCAGTAGGTGTCGTGATTCAAGGTTGTCCAGCAGGGGTAAATTTTGATTTGGAATTTATTCAGTCGGAACTTGATCGCAGAAAACCGGGTCAATCACGTATCACCACGCAACGTAAAGAAGCGGATTCGGTGGAAGTCGTTTCCGGTGTTTTTGAAGGAAAGACCACGGGTACGCCCATTGCGATGTTGGTATGGAACGGTGACCAGCGTTCGAAAGATTATTCGCATATCGCGGATCAGTTTCGCCCGTCTCATGCCGACTACACCTATTTTGCGAAATATGGACTTCGCGATTACCGTGGAGGTGGACGATCGTCCGCACGCGAAACGGTTGCCCGTGTAGCAGCAGGTGCATTAGCTAAATTGGTTTTAAGTCAATTAGGAGTGAAAATTACTGCTTATGTATCACAAGTTGGCACCTTGAAATTGGAAACTCCTGTTGAGTCTTTGGACTTAAGTTTGACCGAATCCAATGCGGTTCGTTGTCCTGATCCAATTTTGGCAGAAAAGATGTTTACTTACATTGATGACATTCGCAAAGAAGGAGATTCCGTGGGCGGGGTTATTTCCGCTTACATCACAGGTTGTCCAGTCGGTTTAGGAGAACCTGTATTTGATAAATTACACGCGGAATTAGGCAAGGCTATGTTAAGCATCAATGCTGTGAAAGGCTTTGAATATGGAAGTGGATTTGATGGCGTTGCTTTGCGTGGTTCTCAACATAATGATTTGTTTGAAAAGCGTCCAGATGGAAGTTTGAAAACCTTGACAAATCATTCAGGCGGGATTCAAGGGGGTATTTCCAATGGAGAACCTATTTATTTCCGTGTGGGATTTAAGCCTGTTGCCACGATCATGCAAGATCAAACAAGCTTGAATGAAAAGGGTGAGCAGATTACAGTTTCAGGGAAAGGACGTCACGACCCTTGTGTTGTGCCGCGTGCTGTTCCGATCGTAGAAGCCATGGCAGCCATTGTGCTTTTGGATTTTTATTTGCGAAATCGTGTGATTCAAATGCCTGCCTAATGGTTTTGAATGAGGATGCGTATTATATGGGTTTAGCGCTCCGACAAGCCGAGCAGGCACTGGAGGAAGATGAAATTCCTGTGGGTGCCGTGGTGGTTTGTCAGGGTAAAGTAGTTGCTAAAGCATTTAATCAAACGGAGATACTGACCGATGTGACTGCACATGCAGAAATGCTGGCGATTACTTCCGCTGCTCAGACGATCGGTGGTAAATACTTGAAAGATTGCACCTTGTATGTGACATTAGAGCCTTGTTTGATGTGCGCGGGGGCATTGTATTGGTCCCAATTGGGCCGATTGGTTTTTGGAGCCTCAGAGGAAAAGCGTGGTTTTCGTGCCTTGGGTTCGAAGGTTTTACATCCCAAAACAGATATTATTGGGGGTGTTTTAGCGGAAGAATCTGAGGCGTTATTGAAAGAGTTTTTTTCACGTAAGCGATAGGTAAACGAACAAAAAGATTGCTTCATGTGTTTAATGGATTCGGATTATCATTCACAATTTTAATTTTATAGATATGGCTTTTGAATTAGCACCCTTACCTTATGCGAATAACGCATTGGAACCACATTTTGATGCATTAACGATGGAGATTCACCATGATCGCCACCACAATGCTTATGTGACGAACTTGAATGCTGCGGTGAATGATACACCTTTGGCAGGCAAGTCTTTGGAGGAATTGTTTTCAACAATTTCAACGTTGTCTCCAGCCGTAAGAAATAATGGCGGTGGGCATTACAACCACGATTTGTTTTGGAATATTTTATCTCCAAACGGCGGAGGTACTCCTGTAGGTACTTTGGCAAAGGCGATTGATGCAAAATTTGGATCATTTGACGCGTTCAAAGAAGAGTTTAAAAAAGCAGGTCTTACCCGTTTCGGCTCAGGATGGGCGTGGTTAGTTGCTCAAAAAGATGGTTCAATCGCTGTTTCTTCTACACCTAACCAAGATAATCCATTAATGGATGTGGCTGATGTGAAAGGTTTTCCAGTAATTGGATTAGACGTTTGGGAGCATGCCTATTACTTGAAGTTCCAAAATAAGCGCCCAGATTACATCGATGCTTTCTGGAGTGTGATTGACTGGAATAAGGCTGAGGCACGTTTCGTAGCTGCTCAGAAATAATTTATTGCGGGGGATTAGAAAAAATCTCCCGCTTTTTTTGTGTTAGGGTTTGCATTATTGCAAGCTTTCCGTATTTTTGCAGTCCTAAATGGCGGTTGTAGCTCAGTTGGTTAGAGTAGGCGTTTGTGGTGCGCTTGGTCGTGGGTTCGAGTCCCATCATCCGCCCGTTTCATTTTGAAAGTCCTGGTAAAATGCCAGGACTTTTTTTTATTTTTGGTCATGAACAATTCCAAGCAGCGTGTGATCGCTTACATCGATGGCTCTAATCTATACTTTGGTATGGTGGATGCTGGGTTGAAATTTTGTAAATGGTTGGATGTTAAAAAGCTCATGGAAAGTTTTTTAGACCCGAATCAGGAATTGGTTGCCGTGAAGTTCTTCACATCCCGACTAACACATAATGAAGAGAAAGAAGCGCGTCAGTCGACTTATTTGTCGGCCCTTGCACTAACAGGTGTCGATTTAATCTTTGGTTCTTACCATAATAAAACGATTGAGTGTTACCATTGTAATCATACTTGGATAACACCTACCGAGAAAATGACCGATGTGAATCTTGCCACGCATCTCCTCATGGATGCTCATTTGGATGCCTATGACGTGGCATTTGTTGTGACAGGGGATACAGATTTCACGCCATGTGTTGAAGCGGTCAATCAAAGTTTTGCTGAAAAATCCGTCGTGATGTTATTTCCTCCATTGCGCGAGAATGATACCTTAGAAGAAGAGGCTCGATCGAGCCAGTTGATTTCCAAAGAAAAATTAATCGAATGCCAATTACCCATGCAGATGATTGGGAAAGATGGTATTGAATTGCATAAACCTGCAGGTTGGTAAATTAAACGAAATATGAATCCACAATTTTTGAAGCGTTTTTTGATTGTATTGTATGCGGCGGGTTTATTTGGGATGCACATTCCAGAAACTGCAGCTTTATTTACTTCGTTGGTTCCTTTGACGCTTTGGTTTACTGCGTTTATCTGTGTGATTTATTATCCCAATCCGAGCAGAAATGCGTATATCATGTTGTTTGCGCTTGCTTTTGTGGGCTGGATGCTTGAAGTAGTGGGTGTGAAGACAGGTCAAATTTTTGGTTCCTATGCTTATGGGAAGACGTTAGGTTTTCAACTGATGCATGTGCCTATTACGATCGGCTTGAATTGGGTTATTCTTTTGATTGCAACGAACGCTGTCGTAGCGGAATGGAATATTTCGGGGCGTATTGGGCAAGCTGCCTTAGGGGCAGGATTGATGACAGCCCTTGATCTATTAATTGAACCTGTGGCGATGCATTTTGATTTCTGGCAATGGGCAGGTAATTCAGTACCTGTGCAGAATTTTGGTGCTTGGTGGTTGATCAGTTTCTTTTTTCACTGGGTTTACAATACGTCGGGATTGTCCTCAAAATCGAGTTTATTCAGACTGATTGCGGTCTTGCAATTTTGTTTCTTTTTGGGTCATTGGATTTTAATCCAAATCTTTTCTTAAACATTTTCCTCCAAGATTCGTTAGCCTAGTATACAGATGCGAGGAATGGCCATTTATTCAATTAAGGATTTAGAAAATTTAAGCGGAATCAAAGCGCATACCTTGCGGATTTGGGAGCAGCGATATGGAATTTTAAATCCTATTCGGACTGAAACGAACATTCGAACTTATTCCGATGAGGAATTAAAGCGCGTCCTAAATATTGCATTGCTTCAAGATAAGGGCGGATTTAAGATTTCTGCAATTGCCAATATGTCGGAGGCTGAAATGGCATCCCATATTTTACATTTATCCGAAAGCCAATTTGATTTTCCTGACCAAATTCAAGCGCTTACCTTGGCGATGATGGATTTGGATGAAGCCAAATTTCAGTTGTTGACCAAAAATATGATTCAGGCCCATGGCTTTGAGAGTTATATGCTAAATGTGATTTACCCTTTTATGCGCCGACTAGGTACCTTATGGTTGTCGGGGTCTGTAGGTCCAGCGCAGGAGCATTTCATCAGTCATTTGATTCGTCAAAAATTGGTTGCGAGCATTGATGCACAGGATTTGAGTTTGAAGCCTGATGCCAAGAAATTCCTTTTGTATTTACCGGAGGGTGAATTGCATGAAATAGGCTTATTGTTTGCAAATTATGTCTTTCGAGCACGCAAACATTCCGTGGTGTATTTAGGGCAGTCCTTGCCCTATGAAGAATTGCTGTTGGCCTACGAAATTCATCAGCCCGATTACATATTTAGTGTTTTTACATCTGAGCCTAATGTGGAGCTTATTGATTCCTATGTAGCGCAGATGGCGAAAGATTTACCCAATGCTCAAGTGTTATTAACAGGTTATCAAATCCTGCAGCCTGAGCGTCAGATTCCCTCAAATATCCAGATTATCCCTGATTTTCAAGGATTGATTGATTTGGCAAATGCCTAAGAAAATTTAGGATTTAAGTAGGTAGCAGCTTCTACAAATTTTTTCACGTCTTGTTCTTGGTCTTGCGGACAAATCATTAGGGCATTTTCATGTTCAGCGACGATGAAATTTTGCAATCCTTGAATGACGACCAATTTATCGTTTGGCGTTTTAATGATGCAGTTCTGCGTATCATAAACCATCACATTCCCATCGATTACATTTCCGTTGGAATCTTTTTCGTGAATTTCATAGAGTGATTTCCAGGTGCCTAGGTCGGACCAACCGATATCTGCTAAAATAACTTTAACGATCTGCGCTTTTTCCATGACTCCATTATCGATGGAAATACTCTTGCAAACCGCATAAACTTTGCGGATAAAATCTTGTTCTTCGTTTGTGTAGTAGAAAGCTTCCCCCTCCTCAAATTGCTCTGCGAGGCGCGATAGGTGTTTTTCTAATTCTTTTTTGAATACAGGAATTCTGAATACAAAAAGCCCGGCATTCCAAACGTAGTCACCACTATCTAAAAATGCTTCTGCAAGCTCAAGATGGGGTTTTTCAGTAAATGTTTTAACGGTTTTAGAAATGCTTTCACTTGGATGAAACTGAATATATCCGTAACCGGTGTCCGGTCGGGTAGGCAGGATTCCTAAGGTTACTAATACGTCTTCTTTGGCTGTTTCGATGGCAGCACGGACGTTGTTTTGGAAGGCGATTTCTTTAATGATGACATGGTCAGCAGGCGCAACAATCAGCGTTGCATTCGGGTTCTTTTTCCCGATTTTATAGGCTGCATAAGCGATGCAGGGTGCCGTGTTTTTCCGTTGGGGTTCTTGGAGAATCTGCTCCTCACTTAAAAAAGGCAATTGTTCTTTGACAATACCGGCAAATTCCTCACTCGTGACTACGTAGATGTTTTCCGGATGGATTATTCCTTCAAATCGTTCCGCAGTTTGTTGTAGCATGGTTTTTCCTACGCCGAGTACATCATGAAATTGCTTTGGGTTCGCACTCCGACTGATGGGCCAAAAACGGGTACCGATTCCACCGGCCATGATGATGAGGTATGTATTTTGCATATTATTTGCTTGCATTTAAATAAGATTCAACCCGTCTTTTCGCATTATTCCGAATGGGCGCATAGAATAAATTCATATCTGCTTGGTGCCAATTTTTCAAATGGACGAAGGAGCGTCCAAAAACATAGGGTGTATTAATCCAAAGTACTCCTAAGTGATTTTGTGCGTCAGCGAAGTTTTTTACCCATTTGAAACCATAAGATACGCCACCTTCATTAAGTTCTTTGGGTGCAAAATTCTCGTCAAGGCTCCAAGTTAATGGGTTTGTTGAAACAAGTTCAGTAGGTTTACCCGGGTGCCAGGCAGGTAAATAGCCTTGTTGGAATGTTGTCCAAGCTACAAAGCAACCAGTTTGCTCGGCAGTCTTACATGCTTCTATTTGTTGAAAAGCGTTTTTGGGTGTTGCAATACCAATTAAATATGCCGCTACAAATTGTTTTTGGAGGGCTTTTCCATCGATATACTCCTTGATGAGTTGAGTAGCATGAATTGTTCCTTGGCTATGCGATGCAATAATGATGGGTCTACCTTGATTGTAATGAAGCAGGTAATATTCGAAAGCTTTTTTGACGTCTGAATAGGCTAATTGTAGCGCGGCATCTTTATCGGCTTTGTTAGGAGTTACGAAAGCATAATAATGGGCTTGTCGGTACCGGGGAGCGAAAACTCGTCCAGCGGCGTTGAAAATCGTGGCTTGATTCAGGATCGTTGAGGAGTCGACTTTATTGTTTAGGTATTGGTCTTGAATACTTGCATTCCACTGATAGGGTGTGTTGGGTGCATAGGTGTAGATCGTCGGATGGACGAAAAATACGTCAGCTTTGGCTTGGTTCTGTTCGTCCTTTAAGGGAGATTTTAACGGTACTGCATCAGCTGAGTCTAATCGATTAGGTAAGGCTGCCCAAGCTGAAGGAGCGCTGTAGTCTATTTCTGCTGGTACAGGGCTTTCTTTCCATGCTATTTTTAATTGCGCGGGCTCTTGTGTTTTGCAAGCTGCTGCGAGACAGAGTATTAGGCCAACAAGAAAATAGATACGTCTTAACAACATGCGGATAATAATTGATCAAAGCTACTAAGAAATAAGTCTTTACGGAAGTATTTTGGTTTGATTGGATGTTGAGGCTTGCTGATAATTAAAATATTTTCGGAAAAATTGGTATATTTTTAATATCAAACATTGGGCAAATTCTTATTTCTTGATTAGCTTTGTTTCAGAAGTGTATAAAAACGTTAACAGAAACTTCAAACAATTACATTTATGAAAAAACTTTTTACTCAAATCTTGCCAGTTTTTACGGTTGTCTTTTTACTTGCGTTTGCAGCAGTTGCTCAAACGAAAGTTGGGGGAACAATTAAGGATGCGGCATCAAAAGAACCATTAATCGGGGTAAGTGTCTCGGTTAAAGGCAAGGTAATTGGTACAATTACCGATGCAAACGGACATTTTGCATTTACGACATCAACACCAGTTCCATTCACGATTTCCGTTTCAATGGTTGGGTATGAGCGTCAAGAAATTGCGGTTAAATCGGCAAAATCAGATATTCAAATTGATTTAAAAGAGCAATCGGTTTTAGGTCAAGACGTGGTTGTATCGGCTTCACGTATTGAAGAATCCGTAATGCAATCCCCCGTTTCTGTAGAGAAAATGGATTTGCGTTCGATTCGTGAGACTCCATCGATCAACTTTTATGATGCATTGCGTAACATGAAAGGCATTGAGGTGAGTACACAGTCGGTGAATTTCTCTTCCATCAGTATGCGCGGTTTTAATAGTAATGGAAACGTTCGAGTTGTTCAGTTGATTGACGGCATGGATAACCAAGCGCCAGGTTTGAACTTCTCGGTAGGTAATATCGTAGGTATCTCAGAACTAGACTTAGAAGGCGTTGAGGTATTGCCAGGAGCAGCGTCAGCTTTATATGGTCCAAATGCGATGAACGGTATCATTTTGATGAATTCAAAATCACCCTTCTTATACCAAGGTTTAAGTGCACAAGTAAAAGCTGGAGCGATGTACGCGGGAAATCGTACAGAGGCTTTGACTCCATACAGCGATATTTCATTACGTTATGCAAAAGCGATTAACAATAAGTGGGCTTATAAAATCAACTTCAATACATCAAGTGCAGAAGATTGGCAAGCAACGGATTCACGTGATCAGAGTTTATTGAATGGAACAAGTTTGGGAGCGGGTGACCGTACAACTAATTTAGCATACAATGGTGTTAGTACGTATGGTGACGAGACGAACGTGAATATGTTGTCTTCATTAAAACCTTTATTATCCGTACCATCTAACCCATTGACAGCTGGTATTAACCAGATTTCAGCAGCTACAGGAGGTTTATTAACGCCTTCGGCGATTTTGGGATACATTGTTCCGAACGTTGCAATTTCTCGTCAAGGTTATGCGGAGCGTGATATTGCTTCTTATGCAAACCGTAACATGAAGTTTAATGCAGCATTGCATTATCGTTTTAATGATAAAGTTGAGATGATTTTACAAGCTTCATATGGACAAGGTACTGCGATGTACACAGGAGCGGATCGTTATTCAATCAAAAACTTCTCGATGGGTCAATACAAAGCGGAGTTAAAAGGTTCTAACTTTTTTGTTCGTGCCTATACAACACAAGAAAATTCAGGTGACGCGTACGCTACGGGTACTTTAGGACAGTTAATTAATGAAGCTGCAAAACCTAGTACAGCTTGGTATCCAGAATACTTCAGTACGTTCGCAGGTTTGGCTTTGACGAACTTTGGAAAGGTGTTGCAAACAACCTTAGCACAAACAGGAAACCCAACAACAGCGGTTGGAACGGCTATCGCAAGTACGCAAGCTAGTTTTCCTTACTTCCATGGAACTGCACGTTCAGTTGCGGATGCAACACGTTTAGTTCCAGGAACTGCGGGATTCAATGCGGCTGTAGAAGCGATTAAAGGGAAAGCATTACCTCAAGGTGCTAAGTTTACAGATAAGTCAGCTTTGTACCACTTAGAAGGAATGTACAATTTGACAGAGAAATTGAATAATAAAGTGGAAATGATTGTGGGAGCTAATTACCGTCAATATGCGTTGAATTCTGAGGGTACATTATTTGCATTGAAGGATGATGGAAGCGAATTTACAATTTCTGAGTACGGCGCTTATCTTCAAATGGCGAAAAAAATGTTCGCAGATAAATTTAAGTTGACAGGTTCGATTCGTTACGATAAGAACGAAAACTTTGAGGGTCAATTTAGCCCACGTTTGTCTGGGGTCTACACAGAAGGTCGTTCGAACTTCCGTGCTTCTTATCAGACTGGTTTCCGTATTCCAACAACGCAAGATCAATACATCAACTTGTTGACTCCTTCAGCACGTTTATTAGGAGGTTTGGCAGTCGTTCAAGATCGTTACAAGTTATCGGGTAATTCTTACACGATACAATCAATCTTGGCTAGCCCTACGAATCCAGCTAACTGGAAAGTATATCAATCGAAGGAATGGAAGCCAGAGCAAGTACATACTTTTGAATTTGGTTACAAAGGCTTCTTGGGAGATCGTTTGTTAGCTGATTTTTACGTATATCAATCGAACTTCACAAACTTCTCTGCGGGCCAAGTTGTTGCACAACCCTCAACGACTATCGTAGGATCTTTGAACTACTTCTCATTCCCATCTAATGTGGATAATGAAGTGGTAACCAATGGTTGGGGCTTAGGCTTGGATTACCAATTGGGTTCAAACTGGACATTAGGAACAAATGTTTCTTATAATGCCGTGAAAGATAATGGTGGATTATCAGATTATCAATTAGCATTTAACACACCAAACTACCGTACGAACGTTTCCATTGGAAATCGTAACATCGGAGGTTCAGGTTGGGGAGTAAATGCAGTTTGGAGATACCAAGATCAATTTGTGTGGCAATCATCGATTGTTAACCAAGTGGTTAATCAATCTCAACAAAGTTTAATCCCTGCATTTAATACATTGGATGCGCAGGTTAGCAAGAAATTGTCTGGCTTGAAGTCTATCTTAAAAGTAGGTGCTACGAACTTATTTGGTACACCATATACAACAGGTTGGGCTAACCCAACGGTTGGAAGTATGTACTATGTAAGCATTACTTTTGATGAGTTATTGAACAAATAAGATAATCTCATTTTTCTTGAGGCTGCCCCGAAAAGGGCAGCCTCTTTTTTTGTACCTTTATGGATTGAATTTTAAGGAAAAGGCATGGACTTAACGGGTTTTTCACATATTGAGGTATTAGGTGCTCGGGAGCACAATTTGAAAAATATTGATGTTTCCATTCCTCGGAATCAATTGGTCGTGGTGACGGGAATTTCGGGTTCCGGGAAGTCTTCTTTGGCATTTGATACGATTTATGCTGAAGGGCAGCGTCGCTACATGGAAAGTTTTTCTGCGTATGCTCGTTCGTTTTTGGGCAATATGGAGCGTCCTGATGTTGATAAGATTGAAGGCTTATCTCCGGTGATTTCCATTGAGCAAAAAACAACGTCCAAAAATCCCCGATCCACGCTGGGTACCGTTACTGAAATTTATGATTTCTTGCGCTTGCTCTATGCACGTGCCTCTGAGGCATATTCGTATCTGAGTGGCGAAAAGATGGTGAAACAGTCGGTAGACCAAATCATTGGAACTTTATTGTCTCAATTTGCCAACGGAAAAGTTGTTTTGCTAGCCCCCGTCGTGAAAGGTCGCAAAGGTCATTACCGCGAATTGTTTGTTCAAATTGCCAAATGGGGATATACCAAAGTGCGTGTGGATGGAGAAGTGATGGATATCGAGCCCAAAATGCAGTTGGACCGATTTAAGGTGCATGATATCGAGGTGGTGGTAGACCGATTAGTGATCACGGAAGATGAGCGGGTACGTTTGTCGCAGAGCTTACAAACGGCCATGAATGTGGGGAAGGGGCAAGTTTTCGTGTTGGATGCTTCGGATAAGCTGCATTACTTTTCTCAAACCTTAATGGACCCTAAGACGGGATTGTCATACGATGAACCTGCGCCAAATACCTTTTCTTTTAACAGTCCTTATGGTGCTTGTCCTTGCTGTTCTGGACTAGGTGTTGTCGAAGAGATTACGGAAGAGTCTGTTATTCCAGATACTTCCTTAAGTATTTTGCGTGGTGCCATTGCCCCGATTGGAGAATATCGAGAATTGTGGATTTTTAAGCAGTTGGAGGTGTTGCTTAAGCCTTATCAGGTCAGTTTGTCTACACCAATTGCGAAGTTTCCAAGAGAGGCGGTTGAAGTCATGTTATATGGTACGGATGAGCCAGTTCCAGTGCCTTCGAAGAAATATGTGGGTTCCGACTGGAATTCAAAATATGATGGGATTATTAATTTTTTAAAGCGTCAGCAGGAGAGTGGTTCGGAGAAAACGCAAGATTGGTTACGGGATTTTTTAGTCATTAAAACATGTCCGGAGTGCAAAGGCTATCGTTTGAAAAAAGAGGCATTGCATTTTAAGATAGATGGAAAGCACATTGGGGAATTAGCCCAAATGGATATTGCCGAGCTTTCGCTTTGGCTAGAAGATGTGGATTCGCGCATTTCGGAACGTCAATTGCAAATTGGTTCAGAGGTGTTAAAAGAAATCAGGAAACGTGTTTCTTTTTTGACGCAAATAGGTTTGACTTATTTGACTTTGGACCGACCAATGAAGACATTGTCTGGAGGGGAATCCCAACGAATTCGGTTAGCGACGCAAATCGGAACGCAATTGGTTGGCGTGCTTTACATCATGGATGAGCCTTCGATTGGTTTGCATCAACGGGATAATGAGAAGTTGATTCAGGCCTTGAAGGATTTGCGCGATTTGGGTAATTCGGTATTGGTTGTTGAGCATGATAAAGATATGATGCTTGAGTCGGATTATATTTTAGATATTGGACCGGGTGCAGGCCGACATGGCGGGCAGGTGATTGGGTCTGGGACTCCGGCGGAGTTTGTGAAATTAGGAACGCCTACTGCGCAGTTTTTGAATGGGACTTTGGCGATTAAAGCGCCAGCTGTTCGTCGTTCTGGCAATGGCCACACGATTGAATTGAAAGGGGCATCGGGGAATAATTTAAAGGGTGTTTCTGTCTCGTTTCCTTTGGGGAAATTCATCACGGTGACCGGTGTTTCTGGATCTGGGAAGTCAACTTTGATTCATGATACCTTGGTGTTGAAACTGAAACAACACTTTGATCGTTCTAAACGAGATCCTTTGCCATTCAAATCGATTACGGGTTTAGAACATATCGATAAGATTATTGAGGTCGATCAGTCGCCGATTGGGCGTACGCCACGTTCGAATCCAGCTACCTACACAAATATGTACACGGATATTCGTGCCTTGTATTGCGAGTTGCCAGAATCAAAGATTCGGGGTTATAAAGCTGGCCGATTTAGTTTTAATGTGAAGGGTGGTCGTTGTGAGGATTGTGAAGGTGCGGGTCGGAAGAAGATCGAGATGGAATTTTTGCCAGATGTTTTGGTTGAGTGTGAAACGTGTAAGGGTAAACGATTTAATCGGGAGACCTTGGAAGTTCGTTTTAAAGGGAAGTCTATTTCAGATGTCTTGGATATGACGGTGGAGCAGGCATTGGAGTTTTTTGAACACCAACCTCGCATTCATCGCCGAGTTCAAACTTTAGCGGAAGTTGGATTGGGCTATATTACCTTAGGCCAGCATGCCACGACATTGTCTGGAGGAGAGGCTCAACGGGTGAAATTGGCCGAGGAACTGTCCAAAAAAGATACAGGCAAGACTTTGTATGTATTAGATGAACCGACGACCGGTTTACATTTTCAAGATGTAAAACTGTTATTGGATGTTTTACAGAAGTTGGTGGATAAGGGAAATACCGTCTTGATTATCGAGCATAATTTGGACGTGGTTAAAGTGTCAGATTATGTGATTGATATGGGTCCTGAAGGAGGTAATGCGGGTGGTCAATTGGTTGCATCGGGTACTCCAGAGGACATTTGTAAGGTGAAGGGGAGTGAGACGGGAAGGTTTTTAAAGAAGGAGATGTAGGGTAAACGCTGCTGGGGTCTGCGACCCCGGCAGCGTTACCGCTTAAACGACTTAATTTAGGCGTTTATTTTTCGAAATTGAGCATATGTCATTTAGCCTGATTGAAATAAATACATAAAAATTATCATGATTTTGATTTTTTCTCTCATGAATTTGAGGTAGTTTGGTGATGGATTTTGGTAATGCTGCTGGGGTCGTAGACCCCGGCGGCTTTTACCCCCGAACACAATCAACATGACTCAAATAAGCTTCATTGCCATCCTACTAGCCTTGGGCTATCTGATCGCCCGGCGTTTTGGACAAATTGCAAAAACCATACACCTGGCAAAACCCATACACATTACAAATTCAAAGGGACGCTGGAAACGTGTTCTCTTGCTAGCATTGGGGCAAAAGAAGATGTTTGAAAAGCCTTTTGTGGGGGTAATGCACCTATTAATTTACCTAGGATTTATCCTAATCAATATCGAAATTCTAGAAATAATCCTCGATGGAATCCTCGGAACACATCGGATTTTCGCTCCATTTTTAGGGAATTTTTACAACGTAATTATCAATTTTTTTGAAATACTCGCTGGTGGGGTGGTCGTAGCGTGTGTGGTATTTATCATCCGTCGATTAAGCAAAAACATTAAACGACTAGATGCCACAAGTCACCGCGAATTACAAGGATTTCCTGTAAAAGACGCTCTGCAAATTCTAGTTATCGAATTAATCCTTATGTCTGCGCTTTATATCATGAATGCTGCCGACCCAGAACAATCCTTCATCATTTCAAAACACCTTAAACCTTGGTTGCCTAACGAAAACTTGCATAGCATAGAACTAGCAGCTTGGTGGATTCATATTATTGGAATCTTGTCTTTCGCGCTATATGTGACCTATTCGAAACATTTACACATCTTTTTTGCTTTTCCAGCGGTGTATTATTCGAACATCGATTCAAGCGCTCACATGGCAGAAATGCCCCATGTAACGAATGAGGTAAACATCATGCTAGGGAAACCCGGTGAGCCAAGCAATCCGGATTTGAAATTTGGGGCACAAGACATCAAAGATTTAACGATCAAAAATGCCTTAGATGCCTATAGCTGCACGGAATGCGGACGCTGTACGGAACAATGCCCAGCGAATCAAACCGGCAAAGCCTTGTCTCCTCGTAAAATCATGATGGACACGCGCGATCGTTTGGAGGAATTACAAAAAGACCCAAATTCCACGAATGTTTTGTTAGGTAATTACATTTCAGCTGAAGAATTACGTGCTTGTACCACTTGCCAAGCCTGTGTTGAAGCCTGTCCGATTCAGCTATCCCCACTCGAAATAATTTTGGCATTACGCCGCTACCAAATCATGGAACAATCCGATGCCCCTAGTGCGTGGAATGCCATGTTTGCCAACATTGAAACCAATCAAGCTCCTTGGAAATTCAATCCAAGTGACCGTTTAAACTGGGCTAAATCATGAAAAAAATATTAATCGTTCTTGTTGTTTTAGTATCCTTGTACGCCGTGGGGCCACATCCGGATGCGCCCACGTTGCCCGGACCTTCATGGAACAATATACCGAATGAACCTGCAGCCATAACCTCATTCTTACAAGCAAAAGAAGCGCAAAATGGCAATTTAAAGCCAGATAATGAGGGTCAGATCATTTACGCGGATTCGGCAAATCCACAAAAGACGAAAACGGTTGTGCTCTATATTCACGGCTTCTCCGCTTCGCCTATGGAAGGAAATCCTTTGCACAAAGCCATTGCAAAATCCTTGCATGCAAATCTAGTTTTGGCTCGGATCGAAGATCATGGCGAATTTCCTACGGATTCCACCATGGCGAAAGCAAGTGCTGATAAATTCTATCAAAGCGTCGAGAATTACTATGCTCTTGCGAAAAAATTAGGGGATGAGGTTATCGTTTTAGGTACTTCTTTCGGAGGAGCAATGTCCTTGGTTCTTGCTACCAAACACCCGGAAATAAAGGCTTTGATGTTGTATGGACCATGTATTGCGATTAAAGATCCAACAGCGCCACTGGTTGATAATCCGTGGGGATTGCAATTAGCCCGCGCCGTAATGCGATCTGATTTTAGAGATATTCCTTCGGTAAGTCCTGGACATAAGAATTTCTGGAGTTTACATTATCGCTTGGAAGGTATCGTAGCAATTCAAAATTTCTTAACGCATGAAATGACGGATGAAACCTTTGAAAAGGTGAAGGTTCCCGTGTTTTTAGGATATTACTACCAAGATGAAACGCATCAGGATAATGTCGTTTCCGTTCAAGCCATGCGGGATATGTTCCCTAAACTGGGTAGTAAAATAAAAAAGGAACAGGCATTTCCTTTGTCGGGTTACCACGTCATAACCTCTGATATCTTAGGAAAACGTGTCGATTTACCCATTCAAGCTTCCCTTGATTTTATTCACAAGCTATGACCCCACAATTGATTTTATACGCGGTACCTTTTTTCCTCCTAACGGTTCTATTCGAATCGTGGTTGGCATATAAAGAACACCGTGATTTTATTGAAGCTAAAGATTCCCTAACCTCCATTGGGCTCGGGCTCGGGAATTTAGCCGTTGGTACATTAACCAAAAGCCTCGCTTTTGTTACTTATTTCTATGTCTATGACCATTGGCGTTTGGCCGATTTTCAATTCAATTGGTGGCCGGTTTGGGTATTCGCATTTTTAGCGGAAGACATGACTTATTATTGGGTACACCGCATTTCGCATGAAGTTCGATTTTATTGGGCCTCCCACATGGTGCACCATTCTTCCCCGAAATACAATTTGGCAGCTGCTTTACGCCAAACCTGGACGGGTAATCTAACCGGTGGATTTCTGTTTTGGGCTTGGTTGCCTTTGTTGGGCGTGCACCCGTTTATCGTGTTCTTCTTCCAACAAACCAGCCTGCTGTATCAATATTGGATTCACACAGAATTCATTCAAAAAATGCCCAATTGGTTTGAACAATTTTTCAATACGCCGTCGCATCACCGTGTGCATCACGGAACGGATTTAGATTATTTAGATACCAATTATGCTGGTGTTTTAATTATTTGGGATCGGATTTTTGGCTCTTTCCAGTCGGAAAACGACCGACCGCATTATGGCTTAACAAAACAAATCGAAAGTTATAATCCTGCCAAAATTGCCTTTTACGAATGGGTGCAAATCGGAAAGGATTTAGTTCATGCCAAAAGTATTAAGCAAATAGCAGGTTACCTGTTTGGTCCTCCGGGTTGGAGCGATGATGGAAGTCGATTAACCGTTGAACAAATGCGTGCAGAAGCGAAAAAGAAATAATCATGGATTTACAAGTTACAACCATGGCCGAATGGGCCGCGAAAGGTGAGAGCCCCGACTTATTATTTTGGGTAGGTTGTGCGGGTTCGTTTGATGACCGACACAAAAAAGTGACCCGGGCATTGGCTGAAATTCTAAACCATGTAGGTATAAAATTTGCCGTACTTGGAACGGAGGAGGCTTGTACGGGTGATCCTGCAAGACGCGCGGGCAATGAGTTTTTGTTTCAAATGCAGGCGATGCAAAACATCGAAGTGTTGAATATGTACGGTGTTCAAAAAATTGTAACTGCATGCCCGCATTGTTTTAATACGTTGAAAAACGAATACCCATCCCTAGGTGGCACCTATGAAGTTATCCACCATAGTCAGTTATTGGCTGATTTATTAGCCGCCGGAAAAATTCAGTTCAACGAGCAAAAAGAAACCATCGCATTTCATGATTCATGTTATTTGGGACGTGGAAATGGGATTTTTGAAGCACCGCGTGAAATCATCACGGGATTGAAAAAAGAGTTGAAAGAATTAAAAAGTTGTCGGACTAAAGGCCTTTGTTGCGGTGCTGGTGGCGCACAAGTATTCAAAGAACCTGAGGCAGGAACGGAAGATGTTCAAGTAAAACGTACAGGCGAAATACTAGAATCTGGTGTAAATAAAGTAGCTTTGGCATGTCCTTTCTGCATGGTGATGCTTCAAGATGGCTTGAACAAATCTGGCAAAGAACATGAAATCCAAGTAGTCGATCTAGCTGAATTAGTTCAGCAAAGTTTAAAATAAGATGTATATACCTTTTCAAGAAATGCCAGGTCAGGCGCGTATTTGGGTTTATCAAGCCTCACGTTGCCTACAAGCACAGGAACTTGATCAAATCAAGCAAACATTAACACAGTCTTGTCAAGCTTGGGAAGCGCATGGTGCTCCTTTGCAAGCTTCTTTTGAAGTCAAGTACAATCAAGTCATTATTGTTGCCGTAAACGAAGCAATGAATGCAGCTTCTGGATGTTCTATTGATGCATCGACTCGTTGGTTTAAGGACTTAGGCGAAAACTTGCAGGTTGATTTTTTTAGTAGAGATGTGGCGGTTGTGCGAAATGAGCTGGTGGAATTGTTTCCTTTAGGCCAATTGAAAGCTGCGGTCGAGGCAGGGAATTTGACTCGGGAAGATCAAATCATTACCCCACTTTTACAAACGGTCCAACAATACCGCGATTCGTGGTTAAGTACGGCAGCGGATTCTTATTTAAAACGTTATTTCTAAGATGGCTGAAGATTTAATCATCCCCAAAGGATCTCGCGAGGAGCAATATGCTGCACTTTATCCGCAAATTCAAGGCTTATTGGCTGGAGAAAATGACCTGACCGCAAACCTTGCAAACATTGCTGCGGCGATTAAAGAAGTTTTCGGATTTTTTTGGGTGGGTTTTTACCTGGTTAAAGACAATCAATTGGTTTTAGGGCCCTTTCAAGGTCCCGTTGCCTGCACACGCATTCCTTTTCATAAAGGCGTATGTGGTCATGCGTATTCGATTGCTGAAACGGTGATTGTTCCCAATGTGGACGAATTTCCGGGACACATTGCTTGTGCTTCTGCATCCAAATCAGAGATTGTCTTACCCGTAAAAAATCAGGCTGGTGAGGTAACGATGGTGCTGGACGTCGACTCAGACTTGCTCGACGACTTTTCAGAGGTTGACCAAATAGGACTCGAGAAAATTCTTGGATTGATTAACGAAGCTTGGCAATAACAGTTTCGCTTCCTACGGGTTTATCCCCAATATTCACGCAAATTTCTGCATCTAAGGGTAAGTAGATATCAATACGACTACCAAACTTAATGAAACCAAATTCCTGACCTTGTGTTACTTGGTCGCCTTCTTTAACATACCAGCAAATACGTTTCGCAAGCGCGCCGGCAATTTGACGGAACAAAACTTCCGTACCATTTTCGTGCTTCACTACGCAAGTTGTGCGCTCATTTTCTGTACTTGATTTTGGATGCCAAGCTACCAAGTATTTGCCTGGATGGTATTTGAAATATGTTACGATCCCTGAAATAGGATTAAAATTCACGTGTACATTGATAGGTGACATGAAGATCGATACTTGCTTTCTTTTACCTTTAAAATATTCTGGTTCTTCTACTTCTTCAATCACAACCACTTTACCATCTGCTGGTGCGATAATGTGGTTTGGGTTAATTTCTGTGTGACGCTTAGGTACACGGAAGAATTGTAGAATAATTAAAAAGAAAAGGGAAGTGATAATGACTACTGCTTCGCGCAAATAAACTTGCTCGGGAAAAAAATAGGCGATTAGCCCATTAATCACTAAAACGATAAGTAACGAACTGATTAATAATGATTTTCCTTCTCGGTGTAATGTCATAAATCGAATTGTTTTACGCTATTTTACAAGCTAATTCACAAAATTACGATATTTTTTGAGGCGAAGCCTAAATAATATCCCATTATTGTATAAAAAATTGCATTTTTGAGGGTTGTTTTAAGAATCAATGCGCGGAATTTCATTACTAGTTACTCTTTTTCTTTTTGTTGGCAGTGTCTTTACTGCTCATTCCCAATCGTTTTCTTGGCGGGAACCCAATCAGCATATTTGTTATAAAATCGATTTTGCTACTAAACATTTGTGGGAATCTTTCACGAACGGGAAATGGAATGACGTGGGTGAAATTGCGCTGGATGGAATTAGAATGGACGATTTGTATGAAGTGTCAGATGCTATAAATCCTGTCAAAGTTAAAGGTAAGTCTGGGACCTATTTAGTATTAGAGTGTAGCGGACAGGTTTATCATTTTGATCGAACAACAAAGAAAATACGGAGAGAGGATCGGACATTTTTTAGGGGGGCGAATTGCCAAGCAGTCCAATTTTCTAGAAATGGTGAAATTTTTAGTTTTGGGGGCTATGGTTTTTGGCAGTCAACGAATATCATCACGCAATATAATTTCATCGCGAAAGAATGGACTCATGTCTTGGCTAACGGGGAAATTCCCAAAGAGTATAACAAGAGTTCAATGATGTATTTTCCAGCTCTCGACAAGCTTTTTGTTGCGGGGGTTCGTCGGATCAATCAAACAGAATCTGCGGATCCTGTTGATTTGGATTATAGTCTATATCAGTATGATTTTAATCAAAAGTCATTTGCAAGAAAGGGAGAAATATATGAACCCCTCTTCCGGAAGCTTAATTTCGAGGTTAAGCAAAACTTCACAGTTGCTTTAGGGCGTTATTGGATCATTGCACCTCATAATTCTGTGGAAGGCTACAATCATGATGTACTTTATATTATCGATGTAGAAGATAATTTCCATTGTTATTTATGGCAAAATCCAGCTCGCTTTCAAATTAAGAAATTCACTTATGATCGAGGTGAATTATTTAAATCATACGTAAAAGGCCAATCCCTCTTTTTGCCACAAGCCATTGAATCCTCTCCATATAATCCTTTTCAGCTTGTTGAATTGCCCATTAAAACGTTGTTAGCAGAAAGTATTTCCTTGGGCTATTTATTGGAAAAACCTTGGTGGATAACGCTACGTGATGTTGGGTTAGTCTTCGTCGCTGTATTATTACTTTTCATATCAGCTCGAACTATTTATTTCTGGCGTAAGCGTCGCAAGAAGGCTCAATTGGAACTTTTGTTAGGCCCCAATGAAAAACAGTTCTTAGACTTTTTGTTGATAAATTACCGACAAGGTTATGTTTCGGGCTATCAGATAGTCGCTTTCTTTGGCAAACATAAAAGTAGCCCCGAATCGCAAAGACAATTCAGGGCTAAATTAATTGATGGGCTAAATAAATCGCTCGGACTATTGTTTCCTGGCGAACAGGTGCTCGATATTCAGGCGGATGATAAGGACCAACGGATGTTGACTTATCGACTGACCGATACGATTTACCAAGAACTTAATAAACTATAAGTTCTTCTCTAAGAAATTTGTCAACATATTATACAAGTGTAAACGGGTATTTCCGCCGGAAATGCCGTGATTACGGTTTGGGTAATAGAATGTTTGAAATTGTTTGTTCGCTTTAATCAGGGCATCTTCTAATGCCACGGCATTTTGAAAATGCACGTTGTCGTCGCCCGTTCCATGAACTAATAGTAAGTTGCCTTTCAATTTGTTCACATGGTATACAGGTGAGTTTTCATCATATCCCGTTGGGTTTTCCTGTGGCGTACGTTGGTATCTCTCTGTATATATCGAATCGTAAAAACGCCAGTTGGTAACCGGAGCAACCGAAATCGCAGCCTTAAATACATCTGCTCCTTGCATCAAGCAATTGGACGACATAAATCCTCCATAGCTCCAACCCCAAATTCCTATGCGGCTTGCGTCTACATAAGGTAGGTTTCCGATGAATTTAGCAGCGAAAATTTGATCTTGTACCTCAATTCGGCCTAGGTTTTGGTAAGTGATTTTCTTGAAAGCCACGCCTCTGCCACCTGTTCCTCGGTTATCTACGCAATAAATCAAATAGCCTTTTTTCAATAACATTTGATACCAATAAAAATCAGCTCCTGGGTATGAATCCAATACTTGTTGGCTTCCAGGCCCGCCATAAACATGCATTAAAACAGGATATTTCTTGTTCGGATCAAAGTTGGCGGGCTTAATCCAGTACGCATTGAGATGATCACCATTTGCTAATGGAACTTCAAAGAATTCACGGGGTGAAATTTGGTATTCCGTGATTTGCGCTTGCAATTTTTGATTGTCTTCTAATACACGAACTAAACCTTTGCCAACATTATACAATGCGATACTTAACGGTTTTTTCGCCGAACTGTGATTTAAGATGTAATAAGAAAAATCAGGGCTAAAGCTCGCTGAATTCGTTCCCGCTAACGTTGAAATCGCTTTTTTGCCTGTACCATCTAATTTGATCGAATAGACTTGTCGGCCGATAGGACTTACTTCTGTGGAATTAAAATACAAGGTTTTATTTTTCTCATTGTATCCGTATAGGTCATCTACCTCCCAGTTTCCTGATGTGATGGGGCTAAACTTGCCCGTTGTGATTTCACCAAGGTATAAGTGTTTATAACCGCTGCGTTCCGAGCTGAAAATAAACGTTTTTCCATCATTTAAATAGGTGAAATCATTTCCTACGGCCTCTATTTCAATGGATGTTTCTGCATGTTCTTCATAGATTAAGCTGTTACTTGCTTTGCTGATGCTGTAATGCAATAATTCCATGTGGTTTTGGAGGCGATTCAAACGAATGAAGCCTACCACATCTGGATTTTTTGTCCATTTCAAACGTGGAATGTATTGGTTTTTTTCAGGTCCTACTGGAATTGCTTGTGTTTTGTTTTCATCCAATAAAGCCACAGAAAGGCTTACGATGGAATTGGCTTCGCCTGCTTTGGGATATTTATAGCGGTAATCTTTGGGATATAAATCTCCCCACATCTGCATATTGTACTCAGGTACTTGACTTTCATCAAAGGTGTAGAAGGCGATTTTTTTGCTGTCTGGCGACCAAGCAAACGCCTTCGCGAACGAAAACTCTTCTTCATACACCCAGTCACATGATCCATGGATGATGTGATTAAATTTACCGTTCGTCGTAATCGCGGTTTCTTTTCCGCTTACAATGTCTGTCCAGAATAAGTTGTTATCTCGGACAAATGCTACACGTTTTCCATCTGGTGATAAAGTTGCATGCATTTGTTTCCCGCCTTGCGATAACAAACGAAGCGAATTGTTTGCCCGAGAAAAGATGTAATTCGTTTCCTTCGAACTTCTGCGGTAGATGGCCTCTGATGCTGTTCCAATTAGAATGGTTTGCTCGTCGGCGGATAAAGAAAACTGTTGCACATGAATCGTTCCACCCGTACCTGTTTTGTGAATCGCTTCGTCGAAAAGAGTTTCTGATTTGCTTGGGTCTAAAATATTGTATTTAAGGATTTTTCCTTCTTTTAATTCCAAATAGGATTGGCCATCTTGCGACCAATTGAGGTTTTGAATGCTTTTTTGTCGGAAAGTGGACTTTGCCCAAATATCTTCAAGCGAGATGTCTTTTTGTGCGAATGCTGTTGTTGAGCCTAATAATAGGAATCCTACAAGTAGTTGTTTGATGTTCATTGTTTGTTAGAAGTAGCTTAATCTTGAAAAATGACAATGGGGTCAGTTTCTACCACATTGCTTATTTGTAATGCGTTATCTCGAATGTAAATTTGAAATTTTAAGGTGTCGTTTTTGGGGGTAAAAAGGGGCGAATAGCCTTTGTAAAAGGCATAAACGAATTGGGTTGAATAGTCAACTGTTCCTTCGATAGGGCCAGGTTTTTGATCCGCTTTGAATTTGAAATTCATGAGTCCGCCTAAACTAGGACTGAAGGTGACAGGGACAAATTTGCCATTTTTTTGAAGCAAAACATTGACTTCAAAATTGCGAAAATCCTTGTATTTCGTCGGGTTTGCTTTTAGGTCCGCTTGCGTGATTCCTAAATCGCCATCTCCATCTTGAAAGTGAATAGACATGACAACGGAATCTATTTTCGCTTTGCCACCAAATCCATCATTACTTGTTTTAGTAATTTTTTGAATTTGACTAAAACTGATGGAAGGAGTTAAGCTCCATTGGGGTTCTTTCAAGCAAGAAAGAAGTCCAACGGCAAAAACTATAATCCCCAAAATGCGAAAGCCCCATGTCATAATTCGTAAAGTTAATGATTTGGTTTAATTTTGTATGATTATTCAAAAAAAGCCATGCGGACTGAGTTGAACATGTGGGAGTCTTGGCGATTAGAACTGAGAAATAAGGTTCTAACGATGTGCGATGCGGATTTTGAGTCCATTGCCTTGGACATGTTTCGATTTACGTGGACTTATAATCCTTTGTATCGACAATATGCGGATTTGCTACAAGTTGATGTCACGGCTGTGAAATCACTTGCCGATATTCCTTTTTTACCCATTGAATTATTCAAAAATCACCGTGTTCAAACGGGTTCTGCACCGGTATTATTCGATTTTGAAAGCTCGGGTACAACGGGTCAAATTCCGTCTAAACATCCAGTTTGCGATCCTGAGTTTTACCAACAACAATCCAAACGCATTTTTGAATCGCAATACGGTTCGCTGTCGGATTACCATATTTTCGCACTATTACCCTCTTATTTAGAACGAAGCACATCGTCATTGGTCTTCATGATGGATTATTTCATCAAAGAATCTGGTTCGCCTATTTCGGGTTTTTTCCTGAATCAATACGAGGAACTCGTAGCTCAAATCAAAAAAGCTTTACAAACGGATCGGAAAATCTGGGTTATGGGAGTGACTTTTGGATTATTAGACTGGGTAGATTCCGGTCAGGATTTTGCCTTCTGGAAAGAGGCGGTTGATGCGGGCCGACTGATCGTTATGGAAACTGGTGGGATGAAAGGCCGACGAGAGGAATGGATTCGTGAGCGGGTACATGAATTTCTGAAAACATCCATGGGCATTGAACAAATTGCTTCAGAATATGGAATGACTGAATTGTTTTCGCAAGCCTATGCGTCCACGGAAGGGATTTTTATACCAGGAGTTTCCATGCGTGTGCAATTGCGTGAGGTGACTGACCCTTTTGCTAAAGTGATAAAGCCGGGTCGTGTAGGAGGGATTCAAATCATCGATTTGGCTAATATCGATTCATGCCCTTTTATCGAGACGCGCGATTTGGGATCTTTAGAAGAAGATGGTATCCGATTTAAGGTATTAGGCCGATTTGATAATTCAGAAATCCGAGGTTGCAACTTGATGGTCGATCAAGGATGGGGAACGAGCCAGGCAGAGCCGTCCGCATAAAATTCATTTTTCCAGATAGGAACTTCTTGTTTCAAGGTATCAATAAGCCACTCGCATGCTTTGAAAGCCTCCGCTCGGTGTACTGAACAAACGCCTATAATTACAGCAATATCTCCGATTTCTAATTTTCCGGTCCGATGCGCCACACTGATTTTACGAATGGGCCATTTTTCCGCCGCTTCATTGGCGATACGTTCCATTTGTTTTTTAGCCATGGCTGAATAAGCTTCCATGGTCAAATGTTCGACATCTTTATTTTGATTCTTATTTCGTATAGTTCCCACAAATAGACAAATTCCACCGGCCTCTGGGTCTTGCAGGTAGGAATACGTTTCATCGATCGACAAAGCTGATTCGCTCAGGAGAATTTGATGGATCATTTGCGTGTGTAGGTGATGTAGCTGTATTGATAGGCGTTTTTTTCGTCGGTGATACCCCGTTCTTTTTCTGTGACCTCAAATGTTTCCGTGGGAATTTCGGGGAAATATGCATCGCCTTCAAAAATATCATGCAATTGGGTAACCAATATCTGATCTGCCAAAGCTAAACTCAGTGCATAAATTTCTGCGCCACCCACGATGAAAATGTCATCACGCGTAATTGATTTCGCTTTTAAAATTGCCTCTTCGACGGAATGGGCGATGATTACACCTTCGATTTGTAGGTCAGCCTGCCGACTAATCACGATCGTCGTGCGATTAGGTAATGGTTTTCCGATGGACTCAAACGTTTTGCGGCCCATGATGATGACATGGCCCGTGGTCAAGGCTTTGAAACGCTTCAAGTCGGCAGGTAGGTGCCAAATCAACGTATTGTTTTTTCCAATTACCCGATTTTCATCGAAGGCCACCAAGATTTTTAGCACGATTTTAGGTTTTAATTGTCAAAAATAAGGGATTTTTTGGCTGGATTGTCTTCGAGAATTTTATTTTAAAAAACGCTTCACTTTTCGGGTGTAAAGCCCTAATTTTGTACAATTTTTGAGCCTAGTGTTAAGAGCTCACAAATTGCTAATCATTACTCTTAAAATTATACCATCTCGTGCCTAAAGATTCGTCGATTAAATCTGTCCTTATTATTGGTTCTGGTCCTATTGTCATTGGTCAAGCCTGTGAATTTGATTATTCTGGTTCTCAAGCCGCTCGTTCCTTACGGGAAGAGGGGATTGAAGTAATCTTGATCAACTCAAATCCGGCAACCATCATGACGGATCCGATGAATGCGGATCATGTGTACTTGAAACCTTTAGAGAAGGCTTCGATTATTCACATTTTGGAAAATCACAAGATTGATGCGGTTTTGCCTACCATGGGTGGTCAAACGGCCTTGAACTTGGCGATCGACTGTGATGCAGCAGGGATTTGGGAAAAATATGGGGTGAAGATTATCGGTGTTGATATTGCTGCGATTGAGACAACGGAAGATCGTGAGAAGTTCCGTTTGAAGATGTTGGAAATTGGGGTTGGTGTTTGTAAAGGCCGTACGGCACGTTCATTCCTGGAAGGAAAAGAGATTGCTCAAGAGACGGGATTTCCTTTAGTAATTCGTCCTTCGTTTACTTTAGGGGGAACGGGTGGTGGATTTGTGCATGATCCCAAAGATTTCGATGCAGCTTTGAATAAAGGTTTACATGCTTCGCCTACGCATGAGGTATTAGTAGAGCAATCCATCATGGGTTGGAAAGAATACGAATTAGAATTATTGCGTGACAATTTAGGAAACGTTATTATCATCTGTTCGATTGAGAACTTTGATCCGATGGGTATTCACACAGGGGATTCCATTACGGTCGCTCCTGCAATGACTTTGCCGGATACGATTTACCAACGCATGCGTGACATGGCCATCAAAATGATGGATGCCATTGGTCAATTTGCGGGAGGTTGTAACGTACAATTCTCTTTGAATCCTGAAACGGATGAAATTATTGCCATTGAAATTAACCCACGTGTATCGCGTTCGTCTGCGCTTGCATCGAAAGCTACGGGTTATCCGATTGCGAAGATTGCTGCGAAAATGGCGATCGGTTATAATTTAGATGAATTAACAAATGCGATTACGGGTACAACTTCGGCGTATTTTGAGCCGGCTTTGGATTACGTAATCGTGAAGGTTCCACGTTGGAACTTTGATAAATTTAAAGGCTCTGACCGTACCTTAGGACTTCAAATGAAGTCGGTAGGTGAGACCATGGGTATCGGACGCAATTTCCAAGAAGCATTACAAAAAGCGTGTCAATCTTTAGAGATTAAGCGTAATGGTATGGGAGCGGATGGTAAGGAGTTGCGCGATCAAGATGCGATTATGCATTCGTTGGCAAATCCATCATGGAATCGTTTGTTCCATATCTACGATGCCTTTAAAATGGGTATTTCATTCAAAACAATTCAGCAAGCGACGAAAATTGACAAATGGTTCTTGAATCAAATTGAAGATTTAGTGCGTGTAGAACGTGAGATAGAGAAGTATACGATTTCAAATATTCCTAAAGAATTATTGGAAGAAGCGAAGCATAAAGGTTTTGCAGATCGCCAAATTGCGCATACGTTACGTTGCCTTGAATCTGAGGTTTACGACAAGCGTAATGCGATGGGCATCAAACGTATTTACAAATGTGTAGATACTTGTGCAGCGGAATTTGAAGCGAAGACACCTTATTACTACTCAACTTTCGGACAAGTGGGAACGGATGTGTTGGATAATGAATCGCAGGTCACGACTAAGAAAAAAGTGGTTGTTTTGGGTTCAGGACCCAACCGGATCGGTCAGGGAATTGAATTTGACTACTCATGTGTGCATGGAGTATTAGCCGCGAAAGAGGCGGGTTATGAGACGATTATGATCAACTCGAATCCAGAGACGGTGTCTACCGACTTTGATATTGCGGATAAATTATACTTTGAGCCTGTGTTCTGGGAGCATGTGTATGACATTATTCAGCATGAGAAGCCGGAAGGGGTTATCGTTCAATTAGGTGGCCAAACGGCTTTGAAATTGGCTGAAAAGTTATCGAAATACGGCATTAAAATCATAGGTACTTCTTATGAGGCTTTGGATTTGGCGGAAGATCGTGGGGCATTCTCAAGCTTATTGAAAGACTTGGAGATTCCATATCCGAAGTTTGGTGTTTGTGAAGATGCAGATAATGCGGTGGCTCTGGGTCGTGAATTAGGGTATCCATTATTGGTTCGTCCTTCCTATGTTTTGGGTGGTCAGTCAATGAAAATTGTGATCAACGAGCAAGAATTGGAGCAGCACGTTGTTGATATTTTACGTGATATCCCAGGAAATAAAATCTTATTGGATCATTTCTTGGAGAACGCGATTGAAGCGGAGGCGGATGCGATTTGTGATGGAGAAGATGTGTATATCATCGGTATGATGGAGCATATTGAGCCAGCAGGAATTCACTCTGGGGATTCTCACTCTGTATTGCCTCCATTTGACTTGTCGGACAATGTCATCAAACAAATCGAAGACCATACGCGCAAAATCGCGGTGGCCTTGAAAACCAAAGGCTTGTTGAATATTCAGTTTGCGGTGAAGGATGAAGTTGTTTACATCATTGAAGCGAATCCACGTGCGTCACGTACGGTACCATTTATTTGCAAAGCATACCAAGAACCATATGTGAATTATGCAACCAAGGTGATGTTGGGAGATAAGAAGGTGAAAGACTTTAATTTCCAGCCCGTGAAGAAAGGTTTTGCAATAAAGATTCCGGTATTCTCGTTCTCTAAATTCCCGAATGTGAATATGGAATTAGGACCTGAGATGAAGTCGACGGGTGAAGCAATTTACTTCATTGATGATTTGAAAGATGATTTCTTCCGCAAGGTTTACGGGGAACGTAATTTATATTTAAGTCGTTAATAGACTATGTTAAAAATATTAGGCTTAATTTTTCTGTTTTATTATATCATTTGGCCCTTAATCAAGTTTTTGATGAAGGGTTATGTGATCACGCAAGTGCACAGAAAGATGTCTGAACAGGATATTCGTAATCAGCAAAAATCGAATACTCGTAAAGAGGGTACGATTGATGTGGATTATGTGCCGCCTAAGAAGCGCGCGAAGTCAGATGATATTGTCGGGGATTATGTTCCCTATGAAGAAGTAAAAGAATAGGCGCTCATGGCGCCTATTTTATTTTAATAAGTTTTCTATAACCTTCGGAAAATCCCGATGCTCTAGTACCTGCCCTTTTTTAGCTACATCTTCCGGAGTGTCACTTGGCAACACCGGGAAAGAACTCTGGAAGATGATCGCACCTTCGTCATAATGTTCGTTCACATAATGGATGGTGATGCCGGACTCTTTTTCACCAGCGGCAACAACGGCTTCGTGAACGAAATGGCCGTACATGCCTTTTCCGCCAAATTTAGGAAGTAAAGCTGGATGTAAATTGATGATGCGTTGTGGAAATGCTTGCACATATTCTGAAGGAACGAGCCACAAAAAACCAGCTAAGACAATCCAATCAGTATGTAATGACTGAATTTTACGTAATAGGGTTCCGTTTTTATATTCTTCCCGTGAAAAAACGCTGCATGGAATTTGTAATCTTTTCGCACGTTCGATGACACCTGCTTCCGGATTATTGCAAAATATATGGGTGATTTTAACCTGATCGGATTGTTTGAAATGTTCGACGATTTTCTCTGCGTTTGAGCCAGAACCAGAAGCAAAAATGACAATATTCTTCACAGGAGCTAATTTTATTTTTGCAAATTTAAGGCTAATTCAGGAACCTTTCGGGATTTGTCGTAGTTTTGTTTGCGTTTGAATCTCCAAATATGAAAATAGGAATCATTTGTTATCCCACCTACGGAGGTAGTGGTGTCGTAGCGACCGAGTTAGGCAAGGCGCTAGCTTCGGTAGGGCATGAGGTGCATTTTATTACCTATACGCAACCCCCTCGCCTCGATTTTTTCAGTGAAAATATCTTTTACCACGAGGTTTCGGTTGCTTCTTATCCTTTGTTTGAATACTTGCCTTATGAGTCGGCCTTAGCTAGTAAAATGGTCGATGTAACGGTGAACGAGCAATTGGATTTGATTCATGTGCATTACGCGATTCCGCATGCTTCGGCAGCTTATTTAGCCAAGCAAATTTTGAAATACAAAGGTATTCATGTGCCAGTCATTACGACCTTACATGGTACGGATATAACGTTGGTCGGTCGCGATCCTTCCTTTGAACCGGTAGTTACTTTTTCGATCAATGAATCGGATGGCGTAACCGCTGTTTCTGAAAGCTTGCGGGATGATACCTATTCTTCTTTTGAGATTTTGAGTAACATCGAGGTGATACCCAATTTTATCGATTTGGAACGTTTTCAAAAGCAGCCCAAAGAGCATTTTAAGTTGGCTATTTGTCCTAATGGCGAAAAGCTTTTGATGCATACCTCCAACTTCCGGAAGGTGAAACGCATCGAGGATATTATTCAAGTATTTGCCAAAGTGCAGAAACAAGTTCCTTCCAAATTATTGCTGGTGGGCGATGGCCCTGAGCGGTCCGGCATCGAGGCATTATGTCGCGATTTGGGTGTTGCATCCGATGTTCGTTTCTTAGGTAAATTAGATACGATTGAGGAGGCGTTATCCCTAGCGGATTTATTCTTTTTGACATCTGAAAAGGAGAGTTTTGGATTAGCCGCTTTAGAGGCTATGGCTTGCGAGGTTCCCGTGATTTCTTCCGATGCTGGCGGTATTCCCGAAGTGAATATTCATGGCGTTACGGGATTTGTGAGTAAAATCGGGGACATCGACGACATGGTGGCCAATACAGTCAAAATCTTGAAAGATGAGGCCTTGCATACGCAAATGAAGGCGAATGCTTTAGCACGCGCGAAGGATTTCTCTTTGGAAAAAATCTTGCCGATGTACGAGCGTTATTACGAGAAAATTGTAGGCCAAAGTTGGCGTTTCCCAAACCAAAAATTTACAGATTCGGAATAGGTGTAACCGCACTCGTATCTTTTGTTTCAAGCAATAATTCAGCGATAGATTTATGCAACACAGGATGTTCGTAATCTGCTGCAATCTCTTGCATGGGAATCAAAATGAATTTTCGATTCTGAATATGTGGATGTGGTACTTGTAAATCTGCAGTTTGGATAATTTGTTGGCCCACAAATAAGATATCCAAATCCAGCGTTCGTGGTCCCCAAGTTACTATACGCTCCCTTCCAAAATCTTTTTCAATCGCTTGAATGGCTACTAAAATAGCCTCTGGCAAGAGTATCGATTCGACTAAAATGACTTGGTTGACAAAATCTGCTTGGTCTTGCAAACCCCAGGCTGCCGTGCGATAGCAGCTCGATTTTTGCAGGATTAACCCAACTTTATTTTCAATCATCGGATAGCAAGCTTCAAATATTTCCTGAGTATTTCCTAGATTGCCTCCTAAAGAGAGGTAAACGTGCATAGTGTTATCGTTTAATTTCCTCACAAACATACAAATATCTTTTTTATGCCTAGCCCATCTGACTTGAAACCAGGGGTTTTATTGATTTCTGAGCCATTTTTAGAGGATCCTTCCTTTAAGCGCTCGGTCATCTTGTTATGTGAACATTCGAGTTCGCATTCATTTGGTTTGGTGCTAACACAGCCACAAGAAGTGATATTAGATTCCATCATGGATGCCAAAGTGATGGGTGAAATACCCCTGTTTGCGGGCGGCCCCGTGGATCCAACGATTTTACAGTTCATTCACCGTCGGCCCGACCTAATTCAAGGTGGACAAGAAATTAGTCCGGGATTATTTTGGGCGGGAGATTTTGAGCAGGCAATAGAAGCTGTGGTAGATGGAACAATCTCTTTCCAAGAGATTAAGTTTTTTATTGGATATTCGGGCTGGTCAGCGGGCCAACTCGATCGCGAATTAAAATCAAATTCATGGATTGTTTCGGAGGCACGGCTCAATGATGTATTCGAGGAATTACCTGAAAAATTGTGGAGAAAGGTACTTTATCAGAAAGGTGGTAATTTTCGCGTTTTATCAACTTATCCGGATGATCCGAACTTAAATTAAATTTCTCCTCACTACCTTTGGCAAACCTTGGAGGATTGCCAAAGGTAAGGGAGGGTGCTAGCTAATCCGCGCCCAGTTTGTCGTCTCTTTTCGTTGATGCATCACCTGTTCCCGAATCATCAAATGTCGGTCAAATGCTAAATGAGGGTCTTCCTCTAAAATCTTGATGGCCGTTTCTCGCGCGACTTTCAGTATTTCCCCATCCTTCGCTAAATCGGCAATCATCAAATCAATCGCCCCACTTTGACGTGTACCCGAGATATCACCAGGTCCTCGTAATTGCAAGTCTACCTCCGCGATTTCAAAGCCATTATTGGTTTTCACCATCGTCTCAATCCGCTTTTTCGTGTCGGCACTTATTTTGTAATCCGTCATCAGGATGCAATAACTCTGTTCCGCCCCACGTCCCACCCGGCCACGCAACTGATGCAATTGTGACAAACCAAATCGCTCCGCACTTTCAATGATCATAATGGAGGCATTGGGTACGTTCACCCCAACTTCAATCACAGTCGTCGCCACCATGATTTTCGTTTCATTTTTGACAAAACGGGCCATTTCAATGTCCTTATCGGCCGGTTTCATCTTACCATGCAATATCCCCAAAGGCACCTCTGGAAATGCCCGCGAAATACTTTCGTAGCCATCCATTAAATCCTTGAAATCCATTTTTTCAGATTCTTCAATCAAGGGATAGACGATGTACACTTGTCGGCCTTTGGCCAACTCATGCTCAATAAAAGCAAAGACCTGCAAACGATGACTATCATAGCGATGTGTCGTTTGAATTGGTTTTCTGCCCACGGGTAATTCGTCAATCACCGATACATCAAGGTCACCATAAAGCGTCATCGCAAGCGTTCGAGGAATCGGGGTGGCGGTCATCACCAACACGTGAGGATGAATCGCCTTATTTTTATCCCATAATTTTGCGCGTTGGGCAACACCAAATCGGTGTTGTTCATCAATGATGCAAAGTCCCAAGTTGTTAAATTGAACAACATCTTCAAAAATGGCATGGGTCCCAACTAATATTTTCAGTTCGCCACTGGCTAAATCTTCCAATAGACCTACGCGGTCCTTTTTCTTCACGGAGCCCGTTAGTTTGGCAATCGTTATCCCCAGTAAATCCGCAAATTTCTTCAGTCCTTGATAATGTTGATCAGCCAAAATTTCCGTAGGCGCCATGATGCATGCCTGCGTTCCATTGTCTATGGCGAGCAGCATGGAGATAAACGCCACAATGGTTTTCCCAGAACCTACATCTCCTTGCAGAAGTCGGTTCATTTGTTTGCCCGTCTTCATGTCTTGAAAAATCTCACGAATCACCTTCTTTTGGGCTCCCGTTAAATCAAAAGGCATGTGTTCCTGATAAAAAGTTGTCAGTAATGCCGCAGAAGCAAAAACTTGCCCAGGAAATTGTTCTTTACGGACCAAATTTTGTTTGATCAGGCGTAATTGATTATAAAATAATTCCTCAAATTTCAGTCGGCGCCTTGCCTGATGCAACCAATTATCACTCTGAGGGTGATGGATGTGGTAAAGCGCTTCTTGTTTGGAAACCAAGCGAAATTGCTGAATGATTTCCATGGGCAGTGTTTCTCGAATATGTGAGAAGGCGGCCCCTAGCAACGTGCGCTGTAAGCCTGCGATCACCTTACTGTCGATGTATTTTTTGCGCAGTTTTTCCGTGAGCGAATACACGGGTTGGTAAAACTTGTCGTTATGATTCGTTCCTTTAAACACCTCCATCTCCGGATGTGTCATTTGCATCTGACCATTGAAGGATGTCGGCTTGCCATAAAATAAATAATCAACACCTGTGACAAGTGATTTTTCGAGCCATTTGACCCCTTGAAACCAAACGAGTTCAATGCAACCGCTTTCGTCACAGCATTCCGCGACGATCCGTTGTTTGGCACCATTCCCTAATTTTTCCTTGTAGCGAATGCGGCCAATAAACTGCGCATGCTCCATTTGTTCATTGATATCAGCAATCCGATGGATTTGTGTCCGATCCTCGTAACGAAACGGATAATACTGAATCAGGTCGCCATAGGTGAATAAACCCAGCTCCGTTTGGAGTAAACTGAGACGGGTGGGAGTCATGCCGCGTAATTGCGAAAGATCCGTATCGAAAAAATGGCCTACCGACATTGAACAAATTTTTTGTGAATTTAGGTATATTTACAAAACGGTTAAAGCGTATCTTAAAATCCTTTATGTCGATTTCTACATTTTATCTTAAATTTAGTTGTTTCATATTCTTTATTGGAATAAGCTATACGATTTCGGCGCAGTCGGTTTCAACAAATCCTTGTAAAGATGTTTGGGTAGCGACAGATTCAAAGATTTTGATGTTTTCTCCTGAACCCGGCGAAGTTATTAAGCCGATTCTTGTTCCTGTGAATGGTTCGTTGAACCCCGACATTGAATGGACTTGGACTCCTTCTTTAGGGATGGTTGATGGTCAAGGAAATGATGGCACTCATCTGTTGCATCCTTTTTTTGATGTGCAAAAATTAGGGGATCTAGGCGGAAATGCGTTTACGACCACCTTTTATATCACGGGAAGAAATGCGAAAACAGGTTGTAATACATTTTCGTCGATTGACGTCATTATTTTGGCGCGGGTGAAACCTTATGATGCCATTACGCCGAATGGAGATGATTTAAATGACTATTGGGCAATAGATAACATTTCTTCCTATCCCGAGGCGACTATTACGGTCATCGACCGCTGGGGTGTTCCTGTATTTGAGGGTTCAGGTGAAACGTATGAAGAAAAGCCATTTCGTGGCAAATTGGATGGTAAATTATTGCCCACCGGTGTATATATGTATCGCATCAAACCCAATGCCGATTATCCGGATGTTGTAGGTTCATTAACCATTATACGCTAAATGAAGAGTTTATTAGACCAGGAATTTCAGGAAGAAGGGTTCGTCATTACCAAAGTGGAGGACCTGTTGAACTGGGCGCGTGCGAGCTCTTTATGGCCCATGAGTTTCGGCTTAGCTTGTTGCGCAATCGAGATGATGCAAACTTTTGCTTCGGGGTATGATTTAGACCGATTTGGCGTATTTCCACGGCCTTCCCCTCGGCAATCCGATGTAATGATTGTCGCAGGAACTGTTACTTTTAAGATGGCGGACCGTATCCGTCGCTTATATGAGCAAATGCCTGAACCTCGTTATGTGATTTCAATGGGTTCTTGTGCGAATTGCGGCGGCCCCTATTGGGAACATGGCTACCATGTCGTGAAAGGCGTAGATCGAATTATCCCCGTGGATGTATATGTGCCAGGTTGTCCTCCACGTCCAGAAGCGCTCATCGGTGGAATTTTGAAATTACAAGAGAAAATCAATCGGGAAACGTTGGTGGTCCCTCAGCGTATTTTAGACGCCATATCGTAATATCATGGATTTGCAAGAACTCATAGCATTAATTGAACAAACAGGAGTAAAGGTTGAACTGAATGAAAAATCAGGCCAATTAACCCTTGCGAGCCAAGACCTTGTGGCTGTCTGTGATTTCCTTTGGCGTAATCCGAAAACCTATTTTGATTCCTTGTCTTGTGTAACGGCGATAGATTTGGGAGTTGATTCAGGCCAAATGGAAGTAATCTATACACTTTATTCGATTCCATTTCATGTGACTTTGCACTTGCGCGTTGTCCTAGATCGAGAAAAACCAGAGGTTCCTAGTTTATCGGGAATTTGGAAAACGGCCGACTGGCATGAACGGGAGGCTTATGATTTCTTTGGCATACAATTTACGGGTCATCCGAATTTAACGCGCATTCTGTTGCCTGCCGACTGGGAAGGACATCCTTTGCGGAAAGATTACGTGGAACAAGAGCGTTATCACGGCATTAAAGTCAAGTACGAGGAATGAAAATAGCCGGATTCACTTTTATACGAAATGCGGTTCAAAATGACTACCCCATTGTGGAGGCAATTACCTCCATTTTGCCTATTTGTGATGAATTTGTAGTGGCCGTGGGAAACTCAACAGATGGGACCCTCGAACTAATTCAAGCCATTCCTTCCGATAAAATTCGAATTATTGAAACTGTTTGGGATGAATCAGCCCGTGAAGGCGGTCGTGTTTTTGCATTGGAAACAGATAAAGCCTATCAAGCTATTTCGCCGGATACAGATTGGGCATTTTACATTCAAGGCGACGAATGCGTTCATGAAGATGATTTACCTAAAATTGAGGCTGCGATGCAATTGCATGCGGACAATCCCACTGTAGAAGGTTTGCTATTTCATTACAAGCATTTTTATGGTTCTTACGATTATGTCGCCGTTTCCCGTCGGTGGTATCGCAGAGAAATTCGGGTGGTGAAATTTGATCCTACTGTACATTCCTACAAGGATGCGCAAGGATTCCGCAAAGCAGGGAAGAAGATTCATGCCAAATTAATTGACGCATCCATCTACCATTATGGCTGGGTTAAACCGCCCCAAGGTTTGAATAATAAAGTGCGGAATTTTACGCAATTCTATCACGATGATGCATGGTTGGCAGAAAATGTCCCAGCAGATTATCAGTTTGATTATGAAAATGCGGAACGTTTAACCCGTTTTGAAGGGACGCATCCACTTGCGGCGCAAGCTCGCATTGCGCGGATGCAATGGCCTTTCCAATTTGATCCGAAGGTTTTGAGAGATAAGATGAGTTTGCGACGTAAAGTCCTGCAACAAATCGAAGATTGGACCGGTTGGCGGATCGGTGAATATCGAAATTATAAGCAAATATAAGTGGAGCCCATTCAATATTTCCCGGCTGCCAAGGCACCTTCAAATCCTTATTTTTCCATCCTCATCCCGAGTTGGAATAATTTGGCGTTTTTGCAATTATGCATTCGCAGTATTCGTACGCATAGCGTTGTTCCTTTTGAACTGATTGTCCATTTGAATGAGGGGAAAGATGGTTCTTTGGAATGGGTTCGCGATCAGCAAGATATTGCCTATACGCATTCCATTTCGAATGTGGGCGTTTGCCATGCGATGAATGCCATGCGGCAGTTGGCTCAGGCGGACTATTTGCTGTACATCAATGACGATATGTACACGTTGCCGGGCTGGGATCTTTTATTGCAAAAGGAAATTCAAGCCTGTCCAAATGAATATTTTTTCATCTCTTCCACGATGATTGAGCCGCGCGCGCAGAGTAATTGCTCGATTGAAGCGAATTTTGGTACGAGCATGGACACCTTTGAGGAAGCGCGTTTACTGGCTGATTTCGATGGGTTTGAGAAAGCCGATTGGCATGGGGCTACCTGGCCGCCGAATGTGGTGCACAAGAAAATGTGGGATGCCGTAGGTGGTTATAGTGTAGAATTTACACCTGGGATGTATTCTGATCCGGATTTTTCGATGAAATTGTGGCAAGCTGGGGTCCGACTTTTTAAAGGTTTAGGTCAAAGCCGTGTTTACCATTTTGGTTCGATTTCCGTCAAACGTGTTAAACAAAACCGGGGATATTATCAGTTTATTCGCAAATGGGGAATGACTTCAAGTACCCTTTCGAAATACTATTTGCGCAGGGGAGAGCAATTTGATGGGCCTTTGGTTCCTCAAAAAATTCCTTTATTCGTTCAATTGAAGAATTGGTATTACCGCATTAGTACAGCGCGAAAAACAATTTAAAGCAATAGGCGAATTTCCCGAAGGCCGACTTGCCTTTGTATGCCAGCATGCTATCCCGATGCGCTAAAACAATCCGAACTCTTTTGATTCGATCGATTAGATTTGTGCCCTTGCAAGCCAAATAAAATTCAAGCAATACTTTTTGATCTTTACCCGCTGGACATCTGCCTTGCAATAAATTCAAGCGAGCTATAATACGCGCATTTCGTTCTTGGCGTGTCTGCTTGGTCTTTTTTGCTTTTTTTAAATCTGCCCCAATCGTATTGCTTTCATGTTGGCGATAATGAACTAATGACTCCGTCAAATAGGCGATTCCATTTGCGCAGGTAGCTGCAAAACCAATCAAATAATCATGTGTGACGAATTCAACGGTGGGAAGCGCAAATGCGAGCAAATCACGTTTGAACAACATGCTATGCCCAGGTGCCCATGCCCCAAAGGTGTACATGAGCGGACTATCATAAGCGATTTGGCTCTTGATATTAGACATTTTTTGTCCCGTCGGTTTCCCTGCCGCATCCACTAAATCTGAATCAGCATAAATCAAAGACGCATCCCCGATGGCTTTTTGAAGCTTCGTTATTTTCGTGGGCAACCAATAATCATCCTGGTCGGAAAGGGCAATAAGATCTCCTGTGGCCAAGTGAATTCCTTTTTCAAACGTTTTTCGATACCCAATGTTCGAAGCGTTTTGCGTGATTTTTACCCGGGAATCTTGTTGGGCAAAGCCTTGTAAAATCTCCCATGTACTGTCTTGTGAGGCGTCGTCGATAAAAATAAATTCCAAATTCGGGTAGTCTTGCGCTAGCAGACTATCAACTTGAATGGCCAAGTATTTTTCACCTTGGTAGCAAGCCATTACGATGGAAACGAGGGGATAATCGGATCTTGTAAGCAAATTGTTTCTGAAAATTGTCGTAATTTAAGCCAAATTTTGAAATAGATTCCTTGAAAACATATTTACGTTTATTGTCTTACGCCGTTTCGATTCGAAAATATGTATTCCCATATTTTAGTTTTTCGTTGCTGGCCAGTCTTTTTGGAATCCTAAATTTCACCTTGTTGATTCCTTTGTTGAATGTCTTATTCAATCAAGCATCCACGAATCAAGCAGCTTTATATCGCATATTGCCTGCATTTTCGCTGAGCCCAAGTTATTTTTCCTTTTTGTTCAACCATTATTTTTATGGGGCGCTAGAGGCGTATGGGCGTTTAGGGGCTTTGGAATATGCCTGTGCGGCGATTATGATTTCGGTGGTTTTGGCGAATATCTTTCGTTATTTATCCCAACGCGTTTTAAAAACGGTAGAGGCGGATATGATTGCGTCTTTGCGTCAAGCAGTATTTGCTCAGGCAATCCGATTGGATTTGAGTTATTTTTCAGAGCAACGTAAAGGTAATTTGATGTCGCGTTTAACCACGGATGTGCAAGAAGTGGAAAACAGTATTGGTCGAGCATTTACTGCGACATTCAAAGAAATCTTTACGCTGATCATGTTTTTCGTTTTCCTTGCGAGCATGTCGGGGAAATTAACCTTGTTCTCGCTCATCATTTTGCCTTTATCAGGCGGGGTGATTGCGACCATTACACGCCGTTTGCGTCGTGCGGCAGGCGAAGTGCAACAGCATTTAAGTGGATTAATTAGTTTGTTGGATGAGACCTTCGGAGCCATGCGCGTAGTTAAGGCCTTTCGGGCGGAGAAGGTCATGGATGTGCGTTTTCAGGAGGGAAATGATCGCTACCGGAATTCTTTGTTGAAGATGGTTTTTCGCCAAGAATTGACATCTCCCGTTTCGGAAAGTTTGGGAGTATTGGTTGTTACAGGTATTTTATTGTACGGAGGTAGTTTGGTGATTGCGGGCGATGGAGAATTAAGTGCTTCCACTTTCATTGCATTCATTGCGACTTTTTCACAGGTTATGCGTCCTGCCAAAGCGATTGCAGATGCCTTTTCGGGTATTCAACGTGGGGTTGCTTCGGCAGATCGAATTATTGAAATTTTGGATACAGACTCTGAGATTCAAGTGGAAGAACCTGTTCATCCCGTGAAAGAATTCAAGGATAAAATTTCATTTGAGGAGGTGGGTTTTGCTTATGTCAAAGGTCGTTCTGTTTTAACTTCGGTGAGTTTTGATATTCCAAAAGGCAAAACCATCGCCTTGGTGGGTGCTTCTGGGGGAGGGAAGTCAACATTAGCAGATTTGTTACCACGTTTTTATGACCCTAGCGCTGGGCACATTACGGTCGACGGTATCCCTTTGAAACAGATTCCTTTGGAAGATTTACGCGCTTTGATGGGCATAGTGACGCAGGAGTCAGTCTTGTTCAATGATACAATTTATAACAACATTGCTTTTGGTACGGAGGCTCCTATGGAGGCGGTTATCGAGGCAGCCAAAATTGCCAATGCGCACGAATTCATTGAATCGAGTGCAGACGGCTATCAAACAGTTATTGGAGACAGGGGTTCAAAATTATCAGGAGGCCAACGCCAGCGGCTATCTATTGCGCGTGCGGTTTTGAAAAATCCACCTATTTTGATTTTGGATGAAGCAACAAGTGCCTTGGATAATGAGTCCGAAAAAATGGTACAAGCAGCTTTGGGTAATTTGATGAAAAATCGGACTGTACTCGTTATTGCACATCGTTTGAGTACGATTCAACATGCCGACCAAATCCTCGTTGTTGATAAAGGCGAGATTGTGGAGCGGGGAACACATGCGGAATTGTTAGCGAATCCCAAAGGCTTCTATTCGAAGTTAAGCCAACAACATTAAGCGCGCTTTTCGAGAAATTTATTAGCTATTCAGCATTGAAATCGCTAATTTGCGCCCGATTTCAACCATTGTATTTATATATTATGTCATCATCCTTATTAGCCCAACGCATTCAAGCATTAGAAGAGTCATCCACGTTGGGAATGACGAAAAAAGCGCGTGAATTAGCTGCGCAAGGTCACAAAGTAATTAGCCTTTCGGTAGGAGAGCCAGATTTTAAAACACCAGCACACATTTGTGAAGCAGCAAAAAAAGCCATTGATGATGGTTTTCATGGCTATTCGCCCGTGGCAGGTTATCCAGATTTGCGTTTAGCTATTGCAAATAAGTTGAAGCGTGATAATGGTTTAGAGTGGGGTTCAGAGAATATTGTGGTTTCTACGGGAGCAAAACATTCATTGGCAAATGCGATTGCTGCCTTGATTAATCCAGGGGATGAGGTAATTATTTTCTCGCCATATTGGGTTTCTTATTCGGAGATGGTCAAATTAGCCGATGGTGTTTCGGTGATTGTTCAAGGAGCATTTGATAATAATTTTAAAGTTACTGCAGATCAATTTGAGGCTGCAATTACGCCGAAAACGAAAATGGTGATGTTTGCTTCGCCAAACAACCCTACAGGTTCGGTTTATACAGAATCAGAATTGCGTGATATTGCGAATGTTGTTGCACGTCACGAAAATATCTTTGTGTTGGCTGATGAGATTTACGAATACATCAACTTTACACAAGGTGGACACTTTTCGATCGGATCTATTCCTGAAATTAAAGATCGCGTAATCACGGTTAATGGGGTTGCGAAGGGTCATGCGATGACGGGATGGCGTATTGGCTTTATTGCTGCTGCGAAATGGATTGCGGATGGCGTAGAGAAATTACAAGGTCAAGTGACTTCCGGAACGAATTCCATTGCGCAAAAAGCGGCTGTTGCTGCATTTAATGGTTCATTGGATCATGCTTATGAAATGAAAGCGGCTTATGATCGTCGTCGTAAATTAGTAGTAGGTAAATTGCGTGAAATTCCAGGATTTAAAGTGAATATGCCGGATGGTGCGTTTTATGCATTCCCAGATATTTCTTATTATTTCGGAAAATCAGATGGTACGACAACAATCAATGATTCTGATGATTTCTGCACGTGGTTGTTGAATGAATCTTACGTTGCTACTGTGGCAGGATCGGGTTTTGGAGCTCCAGATTGTATGCGTATTTCTACCGCTGCAGCTGATGAGCAATTAGAAGAGGCTTGTGAGCGTATTAAAGCTGCGGTTGCTAAATTAAAATAAGCTTCGCATTTTAACGATTTATATTTGAAAGTCAGGGACATAAAACCCTGACTTTCTTTTTTATATTTACCGCATGGAAATTATTTCAGTTATCATATTTATTGTCGGCTATCTAGCTATTGCATTTGAGCATCCGATTAAAATAAATAAAACAGCATCAGCATTAGTGACGGGTGTTTTGGTTTGGGTGGTTTACGCACTAGTTCGTGGTCCACATGATTTGGAATCGCTGTCGCATCATTTAGGGTCCACTTCGGAGATTTTATTTTTTCTATTAGGTGCCATGACGCTGGTCGAACTGGTTGATGCGCATCATGGTTTTCATTTTGTTAGCAGGCTGATCAAAACCAAAAATCCCGCAGCAATGATGTGGATTGTAGGTTTGTTGACTTTTTTCTTGTCGGCGGTTTTAGATAATTTAACCACGGCGATCGTTATGGTGACTTTATTGCGAAAGCTTGTTTCCGACACGGCTACTCGAAAGTATTTTGTTGGGCTTGTTGTGATTGCTGCAAATGCGGGTGGCGCTTGGTCTCCGATTGGTGATGTGACAACGACAATGCTGTGGATAGGAGGTCAGATTTCAGCAATGGGTATTGTTCGTAATTTGTTTATCCCTGCAATTATTTCTTTGTTGGTGCCATTAGCCGTTGCCGCATTTTGGGTTAGAAAAAGTTCATTAGGTGGCGTTCAAGAGGTGTTCGTGATGACGAAAGAAGAAGCGCGTAATGGGCGTATTATGTTGTTTGCAGGCGTCATTAGCTTGTTGGGCGTTCCGGTATTTAAGACAATCACTCATTTGCCACCTTACATGGGAATCTTGTTGGCTTTAGGTTTGGTATGGATGTTGTCTGAGTTTTTGCATTCAGATAAGGATGAGGAAACGAAAAAGCCCTACACAGTTGGTCATGCATTGACCAAAATTGATACGTCAAGTGTCCTATTCTTTTTGGGAATTTTGTTGGCGATTGGTGCGTTAGAATCCTTTGGTTATTTAGGTCAATTGGCTTCCTATCTAGAGTCTAGTTTAGGCAATCAATTTGTGATTGTTACCGTGATTGGAATTGCTTCGTCGGTTGTTGATAATGTACCCTTGGTCGCCGCAACGATGGGCATGTATCCATTAGCTCAATTTCCGTTGGACCATGCGATGTGGGAGTATTTGGCTTTTTGTGCGGGTACGGGTGGAAGTATTTTGATTATCGGTTCCGCCGCAGGCGTAGCGGTCATGGGTATGGAGAAAATCGATTTTGTTTGGTATGCCAAACGGATCGGTTTTTTAGCGCTTTTAGGCTATTTTGCAGGAGCTGCTACCTATTTAATGGTTCATTAAAAAGCATAACTGACACGAGCAGCGTAGTAGTTGGGGGCAACAATGGGCTCCCAGTTTAAACTCGTTTTATCCAACGATTTCTTGAGTTTTGGGTAGATCCAATGTGCGATTTCGGCGGAGGCGATTCCGATGGCAGCACCCATGGCAACATCTGTTGCCCAATGTTTATTATTTGCGATGCGCATCGCACCTGTTGCCGTTGCAAGCGCATATCCTCCAAGTGAGATCAATGGATATTGTTTGCCATAAGATCGGTCGAGCATACGTGCTCCGAAAAATGCTGTTGTCGTGTGCCCTGATGGGAAACTATGGTCAGTGCCATCGGGGCGGGTTTCGTTGATTGTATATTTTAGGCCTTGGGTCAAAACCGTGTAAGTTCCGGTACCAATTAGAAATATGGTGAATAGTTCCTTAGGCTTTTGATTGTCTTTTAGTCCTGCCACATGCAATCCAATGTTTAAAAGGGTCGGACTGTATTGTAATAAGTCGTCGGCAGAAGAATGAAAACTTTGTAGGTTATTTTGATAATAGTTTTTTTGTTCATTTTTGGCAAAATCCGTGTACAGGATTGCACTTGCTGTTGATAATCCAGCTACGTAATACCAAGCTTTATTTTGTGCAAGACTTGGGATGCTGATGAACAAGAAAAGTATTCCAATGATTTTATTTTTCATGTAGGAGCGATTGGATCGTTTGTTCGAATTCGTGAATCCAATCCGTGTAGTAAACCCCTGTTCCAGGGCCTGAAAAGCCGGTATGTATTTCACGGACTTTGCCCGATTTATCTAGGATGAATGTTGTCGGGTAGCCATTGATTTTGTGTAGCATCGGTAGCACCTGCGCAATGGTCTCGTCATTGGGTTGGCCTGCAAACAATATTTCGTAATCCACACCGATACGCTTTTTGAAGTTTTCAATTTTCGGTCCTGAAATGATTAATTCCGGCGAATATTCGAAGGCAAGTCCAATCACTTCTACGCCTTGATCCTTCATTTTCTTGTAATAAGGTGCTAAGAAACGAGATTCATCAAGGCAATTGGGGCACCATGATCCCATCAATTCAATGATAACAACTTTGTTTTTGTAGCGCTCATCTTGAAGGCTGATCGTTTTGCCTGCTGGGTTGGGTAAACTAAAGTTGATACGGTCAAATCCAGGTTTCAAGAAAGTAAGTTTTTTGAGGTCGGGGAGACTTGCTTGGTCGTCTTTGATTGCTTTGAAATTGCGCTTGCCTGCTAGACCAGAGAAAAATTGCCCTTCAATTTGATTGCCTATTAATTTACTACGGAACTGCATGATGCCACTTCCATCAAAATAACTTAATAATAAGCTGTCTCCACTAATATTTCCTTGTAAAAAACGGTAGTCTCCACTTGTTTTTAAAACCGTTCCTGTGACTTTCGAGCCTTGTTGGTTCAAAATCATGACACCGGGACTGTGGTTAGTTTCATCGGACCAGAAGTCGGCGGAGTATTTTCCACTCACCTGAATGTTTGCAGGTTTTGTTGGTGTGAAGCGTGCAGTACTACCTGCTTGAGCGTGAAAAGGAATTCGGTATAGCGTTTTTCCGTTGCGTTTTTTTTGCCAAAAACCCTCGAGGGATTTACCATTTTTCAATGCGCCTACGAGTTCAGAATCGTATAATTCAAAAGGGATTACAAGGGAATCACCTCTGAAATAGGCATCCCCAAGATTGGCAATCTCGGACCCATTTTGTATGCGGATATCGAGCTTGTTATTTTTTACTAAGAAGTTGAATGGAAGTTTACCGCCCATGTGGTTAATTTCTCCGCGCCATGGGCCTGTTACAGGTCCTTGCGCGAAGCAAAATGCGCTAAATAATATGAAAAACAGAAGCGATAAGATTGATTTCATGGCGGTTGGAAATTTCAACAAAGATAGGGGATAAAACTTGTCACAAAAAAATCAGCATCCTGATAAAAAAGCTTATGCTTGCCAACAGATAATTTGTAAATTTGACTTATGTCTGAAAGTACCTACCATACCTCGGTTTTATTGCAAGAATGTTTGACTGGTTTAGCTATTAAACCTGATGGCATATATGTGGATGTTACTTTTGGGGGTGGTGGTCATTCCAAGGCGATTTTAGCAGAATTAGGGCCAGAAGGTCGTTTGTATGCTTTTGATCAGGATCCGGATGCTTGGAAGCAAGCGGATTTAATTGATGATGATCGTTTGACGTTGATAACGGCCAATTTCCGCTATCTGGAAAAGTATTTGCGCCTGCAAGGGGTGAAACAAGTGGATGGGATCTTGGCAGATTTGGGAGTTTCTTCGTTTCAATTGGATGCAGCCGAACGGGGGTTTTCGACGCGTTTTGATGGGCCGCTGGATATGCGGATGGGTCCTTCGGCTTCAACAAGTGCTGCGGAGGTGTTGAATACCTATTCCGTTGGAGATTTGCAGAAGCTGTTTGGGATGTATGGGGAGATAAAAAATGCCAAAACCTTAGCCTTGGCGGTGGTGCAGGCAAGGACTCAAAAGCCATTGGAAACGACAGGAGAGTTCAAGAAGATTTTGTTTAAATTGGCCCCTCGCAACAAGGAGTTTCGGTATTTCGCACAAGCATTTCAGGCGATACGGATTGAGGTGAATCAGGAATTGAAAGTGATAGAAGAGTTTTTGGAGCAGTCTCCTAAAGTATTAGCATCGGGGGGACGTTTGTGTGTGATTTCTTTTCACTCCTTGGAGGATAGATTGGTTAAGAATTACATTCGGACGGGGGATTGCTTCGGAAAAGAAGATAAAGATATGTTTGGTGTGGTGCATAAACCTATGGAAAGCGAAATTCGTAAGCCCATTACGGCTTCTGAGGAAGAATTAAAAGGGAACCCCCGTTCTAGAAGTGCAAAATTGAGAATCGCTAGCAAAATATAAGATGGCAAATGCAGTAAAAAATCAGTCCAATGAACCTTCGGGCAAGCCACAAAATGGTGTGATGGATTTGTTGTTCAATATTGATTCGATGACGGGAGGGGAATTGCCTATTCCATTATTGAAAAAAATCCTCTTCATTGCGGGCTTGATTATGATTTACATCTATTATACGATGATGGCGGAGAGTAAGATTCATCGAATTGAGAAAGCCAAAATGGATTTGGAAGAAATTCGTGCAAATTATACGACCCAGAAGGCAGAATATATGAAAGTGGGTAAACAGAGTTATTTAGCCCTCTCGATGAAAAAATACAAGTTAGAGGTGAGCTTAACACCGCCGATTAAAATAGTAGCTGAAACGGAAAAAGAACAATAGGCATGGCAAAGTCAACAACGCAAAATATTCGCCAAATTATCACCAAACGCTTTAATGGCTTTTTTGTCATTATGTTGGGCGCATTTGGTCTATTGATGTTTTTTTTATTTAAAGTAGTCTTTGTTGATGGGCCCACGTTAAAGGCAGATGCATCATCGAAGTACATTAAGGAGCGTTCGATTGAGGCGGTTCGCGGGAATATTTATGCGAGTGATGGAAGTTTACTAGCGACCTCATTACCCAAGTATCGTTTGGGGATGGATTTTTCGGTTTTTAAAACCGCGAAAATGCGTGATGTATATAAAAACAATGCGCGCGCATTGGCAGAACATTTGTCGGCTTTTTACCAAGATCGTACCGCTGATGAATACTATTACAAGCTCCAAAAAGCGTTTGATAAGAAACAGCCTTATTTGTTGGTCAACAACCGACTCCTCGACTACCAGGAACGTAAGAAGGTTTTGACATTCCCTATTTTCAACTTACATCCGAATAATCCGATTAAGACGGGCGTCGTTTTTGATAAGGTCAATGTTCGTTATGCGCCATTCGGTCAAACAGCCTATCGTACGGTCGGCTACATGAAGGATAAAGTGCGCGTAGGTATTGAAGGCGCGTTTGATAAAGAATTAGCTGGCGTTCCTGGACATGGGATTTTCGAGAAGATGGACAAGAATATGTGGCGTCCGTTGGATGGGAGTAAAGAAATTTTGCCTCAACGCGGTTTGGATTTGCACACAACCTTGGATGTGGATATCCAAGATATTGTGGAGCTCGCATTAATGAAATCCTTAGATGCTTACAAAGGCAATTATGCGACAGCTGTTGTGATGGAAACGGCAACTGGAGAGATTAAGGCCATTTCGAATTTAATGAAGAATGAGAAATCGCCTACGGGTTATTCGGAATTTGTGAATTATGCCATTGAAGTGTCTGAAAATGACCCAGGATCTGTATTCAAATTGCCAGCAATGATGGCGATGTTAGAGGAGTCGCACATGCCACTGACGGAAACGGTGACTACGGGTGGGAAATATACAATTTACAATAAGACGATGACGGATTCCCATGATTATGGGACTTTGACTGCACAAGGGGTTATCGAGCACTCTTCAAATATTGGAACGATTAAATTGATGCAGCGCGTTTTTGGTTCAAAGCCCGCTAAATGGTATGACTATTTAAAGGGATTTCATTTGCTTGACCCTTTGGATTTTCAAATCAAGCCTGTGACGGCAAAGCCTAATTTTAGGGTTCCGACAAAATGGGATGCATTAACGTATATGTGGACATCTGTGGGTTACTCATCAAATACCTCTCCATTACATTTGTTGTCATTCTATAATGCGATAGCGAATAATGGATATTGGGTTCAGCCGATTATAGTCAAAAAAGCTACACAAGGGAATGAAGTGGTGATTGATTATACGCAAACGCAAAAACGCGATTCAAAGCCCATTTGTTCGAAAGAGACTTTAGATAAAATTCGCATTATGTTGAAAGGCGTGGTTGAAAGAGGGACGGGTAATAACCTAACTGGAACAGCCTATGGTATTGCGGGAAAGACGGGTACTGCACAGCGACGAGTGAATGGTCAGTATATTAAAGGAACCTATTATGTTTCTTTCATTGGGTATTTTCCCGTAAACAATCCGAAATATACGATGCTTGTTGCAATGGATAAGCCATTAGGAAGTTCCGAAGGCACCTATGCGCGTCAAGTAACTGCGCCCGTATTCAAGGATATTTCGGATCATATTTACGCAAGAGATATGAAAATTCAACGAAAACTTACGGGGTACTTGCCTGATTCTTTGAACAATGCATCCTTGCATCATTTAGTTCATCCGTTGGATCATGGCGTTTTGTATTCGAATTTGGGATTTCCTCGAATCGAAGAAGATGGAAGATGGTTGTCATTTCAATTGAATAAGAAAGAAGTGAAAAATTATGGGGTCAGTTTTGCTCCCAAAAAAGTTGCCAATGTTGTGGGGATGAACTTAAGAGATGCCCTATTCATCTTAGAAAATCAAGGATTAAAAGTACGCGCTCAAGGTTTAGGCTTTGTAAAGTCGCAATCCATTCCTGCAGGATTCCCTATTCAAAAGAATGCAATGATTAACATTCAACTTCATTAATATATGTCTCAAGATTCGAGCAGCCTTTTTAAGTCAATTGATATCATCAAGCAAGTTGGGGATCATCAAGAAATTAGTCATTTGTGTTTTGATTCCCGACAAGCAAAATCCGGCTCTTTGTTTTTTGCGATTCCGGGGACTCAAGTAGATGGACATCAGTTTTTACCTCAAGTATTTGCACAGGGTTGTAGGGCTTGTGTTGTTGAAAGAATTCCCGATTCTGCTCCCGAGGGAGTATTATTTTTTCAGGTGAAGGATTCAAATGAGGCAATGGCACAGGTTGCATCCAACTATTATGGAAATCCATCTACGCAATTGAATTTAGTTGGGATTACTGGCACAAATGGTAAGACAACCAGTGTTACCTTGTTGTTTGAATTGTTCAAAGCATTGGGTCATCGATGTGGATTGATTTCAACCGTTCAAAATAAAATTGAAGATCGAATTATTCCTGCAACGCATACGACGCCGGATGCCTTAAATCTGAATGCTTTGCTTGCTGACATGCTTGCTTCAGGTTGTACGCATGTTTTCATGGAGGTAAGTTCACATGCAGTTGTTCAAAAACGGATTTTTGGGTTAAGTTTTCGAGGAGCTATCTTTTCGAATATTACGCGTGATCATTTGGATTTTCACGAAACTTTCGATTCTTATATTAAGGCAAAAAAAGGATTTTTTGATGCTTTGCCGAAGACTGCATTTGCTTTAACCAATGTGGATGATAAGCGTGGAACGGTCATGTTGCAGAATACGAAGGCTCAGAAATATAGTTATGGAATCCTAGAATCAGCAGATTTTAAAGCTAAAATCAAGGCCAATGTTTTGTCGGGCCTCCAATTAGAATTGGATGGGAATGAGATACATGCCCAATTAATAGGTCAGTTTAATGCGTATAATTTATTGGCAATTTACGCTACTGCTATTTTATTAGGGGAAGATAAAGAAGAAGTATTGATTGCGCTTTCGGCACTGAAAACTGCTCCAGGACGTTTTGAGCAAATGCATGGACCTGATCAGAAAATGGCAATTGTGGATTATGCCCATACACCAGATGCGCTGGAAAATGTGTTGAAAACCATACAAGCAATTCGTCAAAAACACCAACGCATCATTACGGTCGTTGGATGCGGTGGGAATCGAGATACCGGTAAGCGTCCTATCATGGCAGCTTTAGCAGCTCAATACAGCGACCAAGTTGTGTTAACGTCAGATAATCCCCGTTTTGAAGATCCTGAATTAATCTTGGATCAGATGCAAGCTGGAATCCCGTCGGCCGATGAATCAAAGGTCATTCGGATTTCGGATCGAAAGCATGCGATTGTTGAAGCTATTCAACAAATAGCCAAATCAGGTGATATTGTCCTCGTAGCAGGGAAGGGGCATGAGACCTATCAAGATATTCAAGGGGTAAAGCACGATTTTGATGATAAGCAAGTGATTTCAGACGCGTTTTCGAAAGTTTGATTTGGCCATAAAATTTTGCAAATTTGTCAATTGATTTAAATTTTTACCCAACACTCCCACAAAGGCATGTTTTATTACCTATTCGAATACTTAGATAAAACCTTAAATATTCCGGGAGCTGGAGTTTTTCAATACATTACTTTTCGTGCCGTAGCTGCGGTAATTACCTCTTTGGGTATTGCTGCGATTTGGGGTAAAGCCGTTATTTACCGCTTACAACGTCTTCAAATTGGTGAAGAAATTCGTGACCTAGGTTTAGAAGGTCAAATGGCAAAGAAAGGAACCCCGACGATGGGTGGTTTTATCATCCTCTTGTCTTTGTTGATTCCCACTTTATTATTTGCCAAAATCACCAATGTTTACATTGTCCTTTTGTTGACTTCTGCAGTTTGGTTAGGTGCTGTTGGCTTTGCGGATGATTACATCAAAGTATTCAAGAAGAACAAAGACGGACTTTCAGGTAAATTTAAAATCGTAGGTCAAATCGGTCTAGGGATCATCGTGGGCCTTACTATGTATTTTAATCAGCACATCAAGGTGCGTGAATTTGCAGCAGATGGGACCTTTGTAGATCATAAATCACTCTTGACTACAGTTCCATTTATGAAGGGAAATTCCTTCGATTACAATATGTTATTGCCGAGTTTCATTCCGGATGAATACGTTTGGATTGTCTACGTTTTAGTTGTGATTTTTATCATTACTGCCGTTTCGAATGGAGCAAACATTACGGATGGAATTGATGGATTGGCTGCTGGTACGTCCGTGATTATTGGTATTGCATTAGCCATTTTAGCTTACGTTTCGGGTAATAAAGTGATTTCGCAATATTTGAATGTTATGTTTATCCCGAACTCAGGAGAGCTAGCGGTATTTTGTGCGGCTTTCGTAGGGGCTTGTATCGGTTTCCTTTGGTATAATGCCTATCCTGCGCAAGTTTTTATGGGAGATACGGGAAGTTTAATGCTCGGAGGAGTTATCGCAACCCTAGCTATTGTTATCCGGAAAGAAATGTTGATTCCCGTGTTATGCGGAATATTTTTGATTGAAAATTTGTCGGTGATTATTCAAGTCGCCTATTTTAAATACACGAAAAGAAAGTATGGTGAAGGCCGACGAATCTTCTTAATGTCCCCATTGCATCATCATTTTCAAAAGAAAAATTACCACGAGGCTAAGATTGTTACGCGATTTTTGATTGTTGGGATTATTCTTGCTGTTATTTCATTAGTAACCTTAAAATTACGTTAAGCGTATATTTATTTTGAGTCACATTCGCCTATTCCCACGTTCAAATTCTTTTCAAGAAACCATCCCTTTGCCTTCTTCTAAGTCGGAAAGCAATCGTGCGTTAATCATTAATGCATTGGCAGGTGGCGCGCAGGAAAACTTAAGCAATTTGGCGGAAGCGCGTGATACCCAAACGATGATTCGTTTATTGGCGGATGCGGGGAATCCTGTGGCGGACGTGTTAGATGCTGGTACAACCATGCGTTTCTTAACTGCGTTTTATTCCATTACCGGAGCCACGAAAAAGATGACAGGTACGGCACGTATGTGTGAGCGTCCCATTGGAATATTAGTTGACGCCTTGCGCACCCTGGGAGCTTCAATCACCTATGAAAACAAAGAAGGTTATCCTCCCTTGCAATTGAATGGTTTTCAATACACAGGAAAGCGTGAATTAGCGATACGCGGGGATGTAAGCTCGCAGTTTATTTCCGCGATTTTAATGATTTCGCCATTACTTCCAGAAGGAATTGCCCTTCAAATTACGGGGTCATTAGGCTCAAAACCTTACGTTGAAATGACCTTAGCCCAAATGGCTCAGTTTGGCATCAAAGCTTCTGTTGATTGGGCCAAAGGATTGATTGATATTCCTGCCCAACAATATATTGCGGCTCCGTTTGCGGTTGAGTCGGATTGGTCTGGCGCGAGCTATTGGTATTCCATGGTCGCTTTGTCTCCTTTTGAGGACAGCTCCTTAGAGTTGTTAGGCTTAAAAGAAGATTCCTTGCAAGGGGATGCGGCCATTCGTGACATTATGTTGCCCTTAGGTGTGAAAAGTACCTTTACGGGGCGTGGATATTTATTGACAAAGTGTGAAGCAGTTTCGGAATTGTCTTGGGACTTTACGGATTGCCCTGATCTCGCTCAAACGATCAGTGTGGTTGCTGCTGCTAAAAATATTGTCTTACACTTAACCGGTGTGGAATCACTCAAAGTGAAAGAAACAGACCGCGTATTAGCCTTGCAAAACGAATTGAAGAAATTGGGTTCAACGCTAGTAGAGGTTAAGCCAAATGAATTATATACGGTTTCAGGTTCTTTTGATCAATCAGGTTCTACACCTGAAATTGAAACCTACGATGACCACCGTATGGCGATGGCATTTGCTCCTGTGGGACTTTTGCGTGAAATTGTCATCCATGAACCTGGCGTTGTTGCTAAATCGTATCCAAGTTTTTGGAATCATGTGGATTTGTTGTTGAATTCATCAACTAACTAATAAAATTCCGCTTTTTATCAGTTCTTGATTGTAAAAATTCTCTTTTTTTGCGTAGAATTGTAAACGCTGCTGGGGTCTTCAGACCCCAGCAGCGTTACCCCAAAACCATCTCAAACTATGAAGCAGATTTTACTCCTATTAATTTTATCACCATTGGCCTTATTTGGCCAGAAAACGTTATTGTACTGTGGTAAACTGGTCGATGTGAAGGCCGGAAAAGTGCAAACTGCCTTGACCATTGTTGTGGAAGGCAAAAAGATCCAAAGTATCCAGTCGGGATACATCACCCCAAGTAAAGGCGATCGCGTGATTGATCTGAAAAACAAAACGGTTATGCCGGGATTGATCGATATGCATGTGCACTTGGAAAGTGAAACAAATCCGAATGCCTATTTAGATCGTTTTACGAAAAATCCAGGTGACGTAGCTTACCAAGCATTGGTTCATGCGAAAAAGACACTGAATGTTGGCTTTACCACAGTGCGCGATTTAGGTGGTTCGCATGTGGTTATAAGTTTGCGAAATGCGATCAATAAAGGGATCGTCGACGGACCACGTATTTTCACAGCGGGTGTATCTATTGGCTCAACAGGTGGTCATGCGGACGATGCCAACGGACTCAATGAAACCTTTAAGAAAGATTTAGGCCCCGAAGATGGTGTTGTTAATGGCCTTTCTGATGCAGCAAAGGCGGTTCGCCAGCGCTATAAAGAAGGATCGGACCTAATTAAAATTACCGCTACGGGTGGTGTCTTAAGTTATGCCAAAGATGGCATGGGTGCTCAATTTACCGAAGAGGAAATCCGCACTATCGTTCAAACTGCTAAAGATTATGGCTTCAAAGTTGCTGCACATGCACATGGCGCAGAAGGGATGAAACGAGCGATTTTGGCGGGCGTAAGCTCCATTGAACACGGAACATATATGACACCTGAGGTGATGGACTTGATGAAAGCGCATGGTACTTACTATGTCCCTACAATCATTGCGGGGCGTTCGGTTGCAGATTCCGCAAAAATCCCGAATTACTATCCCGAAATGGTGAAGAAAAAAGCCGAGTCGATTGGGCCAATTATCCAGTCAACTTTTGGAAAAGCCTATAAAGCAGGAGTGAAGATTGCTTTTGGAACTGATGCTGGAGTCTTTGGCCATGGAAAGAATTTGAATGAGTTTCTCCTGATGCATGAGGCAGGGATGCCCGCGATGGAAACGATTCAATCGGCAACGGTAGCTGCTGCGGATCTTTTAGGACAATCCGATTCGATCGGTTCCATTGAAGTAGGGAAGTTTGCTGATATAGTCGCTGTAGATGGGGATCCCACACAAAATATAGCTGATATTTTGAAAATGAAATTTGTCATGCGAGACGGCAAGGTCTACAAGCAAGACTAACAAAAAAAGCCCGAATGTGAGTTCGGGCTTTTTTATATAATCAGGTTCTAGCGCTGAAGTGCTGGAACTTTATTTTTGACTAATTCAAATCCTCCAAATAAAACAGAAGAAAACAAGAATTGGCTAATAATTGCATTTTTTAAGAATGGTAAACCTGCTGCAAAACAAGTCATAAGGCCTGATAAATCTTTAGCATATACCACCGCGTTTCCCGCTTTAAAACCATAGCCAATCGCATCACTTGCCCAAACAGCAAAATTTGAAAGGATAAAAAAGCCTAATACACTGATGACGTTGGCTCCAACAAATGATCCTAGATTCGAAATGCGAGACCCCATTAGAGCGATACCAGCAAAAAGACTTAAATGTACGAAGTCAAATCCCCACGAAAAACCATCAAAATATTGTGGATAGACTACATTGTTTAAAATCAAATTCGAAATCCAAATCGGAAGAATCGACCATAAAATAGCTTGTCTTTGGTTTAATGCGTAAGCTCCAGCAAATAATGCCATCGAACTTACCGGGGAAAAATTCGCCCAAGACGGATTCAGTAAAATTAAAAATCGGCTAGCTACTGCGAGAATTAAAAATCCCAACAGGACCATTGTGCGCTTTGTCATTTGATATTTCTTGATTTGGGAAGCTAAATAATTTCCAAAGGTAAAACAAAAGCCGTAATTTTATCCATTCTATTTCAATTTATGTATAAAGCATTGCCTTCGATTGGGCTTTTGGGTGGTGGTCAATTAGGACGCATGTTATTACAAGCGGCCATCGATCTAGATATCAAGGTATCTTGTTTAGATCCAGATGCTGAAGCACCTTGCCATGAACTAGCTCACTTTTTTAAGGAGGGCTCATTTCAAGATTATGATGCGGTTTATCAGTTTGGTCGGCATTTCGATGTGATCAGTATTGAAATCGAGCATGTGAATATCGAAGCGCTTGAACAATTGGAAAAAGAGGGGAAACAAGTATTTCCTCAACCGCATATTTTGCGGATGATTCAAGATAAACGTCTTCAAAAACAATTTTTTCAAGATCACGGATTCCCCACAGCATCATTTGTATTGACTGAAAATCAGGCGGATATTGCTAAGCATGCGGATTTCTTGCCAGCTTTTCATAAACTAGGCAAAGGTGGATACGATGGGAAAGGAGTTCAGCGGATTGCCTCTTTAGCAGATCAGGCCAAAGGATTTAATGCCCCTGGTTTGTTGGAGAAAGCAGTCGATTTTGAAAAAGAGCTTGCAGTTATTGTTGCTCGAAACGAACAGGGGCAAATTTCTGCCTTTCCTGCCGTTGAAATGGTCTTTCATCCTGAACATAATTTAGTCGATTTCCTTTTTTCTCCTGCTGCCATTTCGAAGGATATTGAAGCAAAAGCTGAAAAGATTGCGGTCGATTTAATTGATAAAATGGGGCTTGTTGGCGTATTAGCTGTTGAAATGTTTTTAACACATGAGGGCGAAATATTGATCAACGAAGTTGCGCCTCGACCTCACAATTCGGGACATCAGACAATTCGCGGGAATGAAACATCCCAATACGAACAACATTTGCGTGCGATTGCTGGCTTGCCTTTAGGAAGCACAAAAGCCAAAGGTGTATCAGGAATGTTGAATTTGCTCGGTGAAGCTGGTTTTAGTGGTTCGGCAAAATACGAAGGATTACATGAGGCACTAGCCATACCAGGGGTATATCCCTTTTTATATGGCAAAAAAATGACGAAGCCATTTCGTAAAATGGGCCATGTAACCATATTGGGCAATACGAAAGAAGAAATTATTGAAAAGTCGGAACAAGTAAAAAGTCTAATCCGTGTGATTAGTTAAATAGAAAATTATGGTAGGAATCATCATGGGAAGCAGCTCTGATCTGCCTGTTATGCAAGATGCAATTCAAGTTTGTAAAGATTTTGGTATTTCGTACGAAGTGGATATTGTTTCTGCACATCGTACTCCTGTCAAAATGCTAGAATATGCTCAAAATGCCAAATCTCGCGGTATCCAGGTGATTATTGCGGGCGCTGGGGGAGCAGCACACTTACCTGGTATGGTTGCCTCTGCGACGATTTTGCCTGTCATCGGCGTTCCCGTGAAATCATCTAATTCAATCGATGGATGGGATTCTATTCTCTCCATATTACAAATGCCGAATGGCGTTCCTGTTGCAACAGTAGCCTTAAATGCCTCAAAAAATGCAGGCCTTTTGGCAGTTCAAATGATTGCCATTAGCGATGCAAGCTTATCAGCAAAATTAGATCGATACAAAGTAGAATTGATTGAGAAAGTTGCTGAAATGAGTCAAAAAACGAATGATCTAATTAAGTAATTATGAAAAATCCTTTCTCATTTATGAAGGAAAGCGAATCATCTAATCTGCCTTTGGTAACCTTGTTCGTATTAATCGGAACAGTAGTAGCCTTGTTGTTTGTTGGATATGAACATTTTCTCGGACCCGAAACGAGCAGTCTTGCCAAGGCTGAAAAAGTTCAGGTCGACGATGATGAATTACCTATGGAAGATATTGTTTCTTCGACTGTTATTCGAGATACGACTTCGAGTGATACGGCTTCTGTTGATCAGGAGGCTGTTGATTTAGACCAACAAAAGAAAGAAGCTGAGGCGGAAAAGGTGCCTGAAGTTGCTGTGGAAGAGCCAGCTGGTAAATCGTTTACCTATCAAGCGGATGCGGGAGAATCAGCTGAAACCATCGCGAAACATTTTGGGCTAACTGTTGATCAACTAAAAGCCTTGAATCCTTCCGGTGTTAAAGGGGGGTCAAAAGTGAAAGTAAAAGTTCAAGCGATTCATATCGTTGGAAAAGGTGACGTGTTGCGCGTCGTGGCAGAGAAATACCATATTTCGAAGAAGGCCTTAATGGACGCCAATCATAAAAAAGAAGACGTCACAATGCGTGGAGAGGAACTCGTGATTCCACTGCAATAATGCGTTACCTTATCAGTATCGTTTTTTTTCTTGGTTGTTTCTCGATTAGTGCACAAGTAGATTCGTTGCGTTTGATTTGTAAGCCTACAACGGTAAACCATGTTGGCCCACAAGACTTATTGTGGATGTATCGCCAACGAGACACCTTGCGTCATCATGGGGCAGCGACAAATCTACAGGTATCTATAAACGGTCAGCAGATTTCATTAATGGATTCAACGAGCCTACGATATTTGGCAAGTTTGCAGGCAAATTTCCCTACTTTAGACTCAATATACGCCGATGTATTAATTGCAGAAACAAGCGCTTTTTCGGTACAAAAAGACAGTCTGCTGGTGCAAGTTTCTAAACTTGGTTGGTCCATGCGCTATTTGCAAGCCGTTCGGAATTTACAGCGGCAGCAACAGTTGAATCGTTCAGGCCGATCGCAAGTGCTTCTTTCATTCCATAATTTTAATTTAGCTGCAGATGTCGGCTTGTATTCGCGCAGACGATACTTGCGCAGATCCCCGCGCTATCTTCGAATGGGTCAAATGGCTAAGTCACTAGGTATGTTTTGGGGTGGGGATTTTGTGGGTTTCCCGGATCCGGGGCACATTCAACGGTTTAAAAATAGCTCGGCATTAATAACTCAATACCCTGAGTTAGCTTTTGAATTTGAAAAGTACCGAGATCATTACGAAGCCATTTATCAAAAAAATGCATTGCAGGTAGAGAAGGTCCTCGATACAGAGGCTTTGTTGATTACGTTAAATCGCTTAAAAGTAGGAAAGGTTTGTGCTTGCCAAAAAGCTATCTTGCCAATCGTGAATCTACCAGCTGAAGATGCAGCTCGCGTCGAAGTCAATACAGATCAAAACTGGGTTTTCATCAAGCCATATCAAAACAATGGGTATTTTTACTCCTTAGGTCGCTGGGCTTACGAGGCTAAAAATTAAAGTTGTACCCCCGTAGAAATTCATCGATTTTCATCCGCTTCTTACCTTCCATTTGCCATTCCAAGATTTCGATGTAGCCGTCTTGGCAACCTACGCGTAAAAAGGTTTTTTGGTCAGTATCCCAAATGCCAATCCCAAGGTCTGGAATCGTTTCTGGATGGAATTTAATCTGAATGAGTTTGCAATTTTTCCCTTGAAAAGTTGTGTGTGATCCAGGAAATGGATACATGCCACGAACCAAATTGTGAATTTCAGCTCCCGTTTTCGACCAATGTACTTCGCCCGTTGCGCGTGTCAACTTAGGTGCCGGTTTCATTTCCACCGTTTCATCTTGTGGAATTGGGTTTGTGGTCCCTGCTTGGATGGCTTGTGCTGTTTTGACAACTAATTTAGCCCCCCGTTTCATTAGTCGGTCGTAAACTTCACCCGTAGTGTCGTTAGGGTGTATGGGTTCTGTTTCCTGGAAAAGTAAATCCCCTGTATCAATTTCATGTTGCAAGAAAAAGGTTGTCACGCCCGTTTCAGTTTCTCCATTGATAACAGCCCAATGAATCGGTGCTGCTCCACGGTAATTCGGTAATAAGGAACCATGCAAATTAAAGGTTCCCAAAGGAGGAAGGTTCCAAACAACTTCCGGAAGCATCCGAAACGCAACAATAACTTGAAGGTCAGGCTTGTATAATTTTAACTCCTCGACGAAAGAAGGATCTTTAAGTTTAAGTGGCTGAAGAACCGGAAGGCCCTGCGTCTCCGCATATTGTTTTACAGCCGATGACTGAAGTTGTTGGCCTCTACCTGCAGGCTTGTCGGGAGCCGTAACGACGGCAACGACATCGAAATTCGCTTGAATCAGGGCTTCAAGGCTTGCAACAGCAAAATCTGGGGTGCCAAAAAAAACAATACGCATAGATGTTGGGGGCTGGGTGAAAATGTTTTTTGGTTGTTGTAAAACATTTTTTGTTTACCTTTGTGGCTTACCAAAACTGATTTTGTGTTAGCAAAGCAACATTTATTTTAGTTCCGAATCCGAAACAAAACTACAAATAATTTAAGTAGAACGGTCGGAGGCCGTTCTATTTTGTTTTTTAACACAGGCATTAAATTTCATAGCTTATGGCAAAGTTTCAATATTATACCGCTGAGGCGCTCGACAAATTAAAGGCTGAATTACATCAATTGAAAATTCAGGGTCGTTCCGACATGGCTAAGCAAATTGCAGAAGCGCGTGACAAGGGAGACTTGAGCGAAAATGCTGAATATGATGCCGCAAAAGACGCGCAAGGACTTTTAGAGCTTAAGATATCTAAGTTGGAAGAGGTTGTTTCCAACGCGCGTGTTTTGGATGAATCGACAATTGATTTAACGAAGGTTTCGATTTACTCGATTGTAGAGATTCGTAATACGAAAAACAATGCGACAGTAAAATATACAATTGTATCCGAAGAAGAGGCGGATTTACGCGCTGGGAAAATCTCAGTTTCTTCGCCGTTTGGAAAGGGGTTGTTAGGAAAGAAAGTGGGCGAGTTGGCGCAAATTCAAGCGCCTGCTGGTCATTTGGAATTTGAGATTATGTCCTTATCTCGTTAATTATTAACGTAAGAATCTTAAAGCCCTCCACTCGGAGGGCTTTTTTTTATGCCCTTGGCCCAAATATTGCTGATCCAACGCGCACCATCGTGGAGCCTTCCTGCGCAGCGAGTAAATAGTCGCCTGACATCCCCATCGAGATTTCATTCCAATGTACTCGATTAGACGCAATGCCCGTTTGCTGAGATTTAAATGTCTCGAAAATTGCCTTTAATTCTTTGAATTCAGCTTGAATTTGGTTGGTATTCTCTGTGAATGTTGCCATACCCATCAATCCAACAATTTCGATATTACTCAAGCTTGCTAGTTCGGTATGTTCAAGAATGTCGATCGCCTCCTGCTTGTCGAGCCCAAATTTACTTTCTTCCTGTGCAATGTACATTTGCAATAAGCACGGAATGACCCGATTGTTTTTTGCTGCCTGTTTGTTGATTTCTTTTAAAAGAGCGAAAGAGTCAACGGAATGAATCAGGTGAATGAAAGGGGCGATGTATTTTACTTTATTGGTTTGAAGGTGGCCAATTTGGTGCCAACGAATATCTTGGGGCAGTTGAGTTTGTTTATCAACCATTTCTTGCACACGATTTTCGCCAAAGTCTAGTATGCCGCAAGCGTGCACCGACAATAATTCATCAATAGAGCGCGTTTTAGTTACGACAATCAGTTTACTTGAATAAGGAGCTAATTCAGATTGAATTTTGGCTATTTCTTGCGCTATGGACATCAGTTCGGAAAAAAATTGTGATGTAAAATTAATTTATTATTTTTGATTCTGCGGTGCGGTACGAAAGTCTGCATCAAATTTTAATACGACAATGCAATCAGATTCAATGAGTTCCCGTGAAAAGCGATTGGTGCGCCTGGTCTATCTATTGGCCTTTTTGGTGATGCTATTGGCTGGGATGCTTTACATTGAAAAATATCAGCCTGATTTTTGGGCTTTGGAGCAGAAGCAAGAAAATTTTGTGGAGGATGCCAAGGAGCGTTTAGATTCCATATCCAAGCAGTTACAGGTTCGTATGGTACAAATCAAGCGCCTGGGTGGACGTGTGAATGAATTGGAGAAGGCGCGTTTGCAAATTGAAGGCGATCAAAAAGAATTGGCAGAGCATCCTGAAATCGGCCAAGCAGAATTGCAAAAGAAATTGGCTTATTACCTTCGCTTGCTTGGAATCAAAGATCAAGAGATTAAAAAACTTCGTCGGGAAAATGTTTTCTTAATCGCTCGAAATGACTCGTTAAGTCGGGAAGCGAAGTTATTACAAGACGGTTTATCAAATGTTCAGAAGGCCTTGCGTGATTCGAGTGCAACTTTTGGGATAGAGAAAAAGGAATTGAGTGAACGTTCCCGTGTGTTGGAGGTGCGAAATCAAGAATTGGCCGAAAAAGTTTCCGTGGCTGCTGCCTTGCGTGCAGAAGGGGTGAACGTGTATGCGATTTCGTCACGTGGTAAAGAAACGGGGATGCAAGGCCAAAAGGCGAAACGCATTGATAAAATTCGTGTAATTTTCCATTTGCAAAATAATCCGTTGGCTACACGCGAGATTAAGACGATTTATTTGCGCATCATTGAGCCTACTGGCAATACTTTGTCTGATTATGCACTAGGTTCTGGAACGGTGATGTTTAAAGGTAAGGAGTTAGTATATACAGCTAAGCAGCGTATTTTTTACGAAAACAACCACCAGTCGGTGGAATTTATCTATGCTCGTTCAACTCCTTATCGGGAGGGTAAACATGAGATCGAGCTTTATTCGGAAGGGTTTTTAATCGGATTGGGTACTTTCGAGGTTCGATAATTATAATTTATTTCTAGCTAAGTTTTTGATTATTAAGTATTATTCATACTTTTGCAATCCAAATTTTTTTTAAGTTTTTAAACAACAATTTTGTATGCAATTAAAAAACTACGAGACGGTGTTCATTTTAACTCCCGTTTTGTCTGAGCAACAGACAAAGGACGCCGTTGAAAAATTCAAAAAATTATTGGTAGATAATGGTGCTCAAATCGTTCATGACGATGCTTGGGGCTTACGCAAGTTGGCTTACCCAATCCAAAACAAGCACACAGGATTCTATCAAATCTTTGAATTTGCAGCGGATCCTCAGTTAATCGCGAAATTAGAGCTTGAGTACAAGCGTGATGAGCGTGTAATTCGTTTCTTGACTACTGCGCTTGATAAGCACGCGGTATTGTACAATGAGAAAAAGAGAAAAGGTTTAGTAGGTAGAAAACCAGAAAAAACAGAAGCATAAGATGACATTAGTTAACGAACCTGTAGATAAAAATAGTAATCGCAAGAAGTATTGCCGTTTTAAGAAAGCTGGCATTCAATACATTGATTACAAAAACCCAGACTATTTATTGAAGTTGGTAAACGAGCAAGGTAAAATTTTACCTCGTCGTATTACAGGAACTTCTTTGAAATTCCAACGTCGTGTGGCGCAAGCAATTAAGCGTTCACGTCATTTAGCCTTGATGCCATATGTGGCGGATGGTTTGAAATAAACTGGGGTAACCTGATAAACATTTGATTGTAAAATAAGATGGAAATTATATTAAAAACGGATATTGCTGGGTTAGGATATAAGAACGATGTAGTAGCGGTGAAAGCTGGTTACGGTCGTAATTACTTAATTCCACAAGGATTTGCTGTTATGGCGACTCCATCCAATCGTAAAGTATTAGCTGAGAACATTAAGCAAGCAGCGCACAAAGTGGAGAAAATCCGTCAAGATGCGTTTGATTTGGCTGCATCGATCGGCGATTTGTCATTGACTATTGCTGCAAAGGCAGGTGATAGTGGTAAAATCTTTGGCCGTGTAACTAGTTTACAAATTTCTGAAATGTTGAAAGAAAAAGGATTCGATGTAGATCGTAAGAAAATTTCTTTTGATTCAGAGGTGAAAATGACTGGTGATTACACAGCTACTTTGGATTTGCATAAAGATGTAAAACATAAAATTCCTTTCTCTGTTGTAGGAGAGTAATTTGTTTACATTCAATAAGTATTGAAGTCGTATTGGTTTACCGATACGACTTTTTTCGTAAATTTGTATTCATTTATTGTGATATGCGGCTATTTGTCCTTGTTGTTGGTATCTTGATTTGTCATTGGGTTAGCGCTCAAACGCAAGTTGTATTTCCACATAATCGACAAGTGTTTCAGCGGAATGAGCTAAATCAGGCGACTGTTTCCATTTTGGGGAATACATCAAATAAGGCTGATAAGATTCAAGTGTCATTTGTTCCTGTTCAGCAAGGGCAAGGGAAATTAGTTGATTGGGTTCTGTTGGATGAAAAGCCTGTTGCAGGTGTATTTCAAGGGAAAGTAGTCGTTTCGGGTGGTTGGTATCGATTGAAAGTTCGTTCATATCAAGGAGCTCGCTTAATTGATTCGACAGAATTAAGTAGGGTTGGGGTAGGAGAGAATTTCTTAATAGCTGGTCAATCAAATGCCGGCGGTACATATCGAAAACCTGTTGAAATAGGCGCACAAGATGATCGAGTTAATTGTGCGAATTTTTATTCGCATTTTACAGAATACAATCCTAGTATCACCCATCGGTTTATTGGTACTTATTCTTTAGCATTTCCATTTGATACATTTAACCAAATGGGTTCTTTTGCTACGATTGGGCCGAATGGACTTTCTCTGCATTATTGGCCGGCAGTTGGCGACTCTTTAGTGAAAAAGTACAATGTGCCTGTGTGTTTTATTAATACAGGTTGGGGAGGCTCATCCATTCGTAATTGGGCTGAGTCAGCAAGAGGTGTCGCTTCGCGAAATCCTTGGGTGCCCGAATTGTTTTATCAATTTGGTTTTCCATATAAAAATCTAAGTCGGTCCCTGGAAATTTATGGTCAAAAAATGGGATTTCGGGCTATTTTATGGCATCAGGGAGAAACGGATGCTGAATTTAAAATGTCCCAGAATACCTACAAAAATTACTTGACTGAAGTAATCAAAGCATCTCGTAAAGATGCGAATTTTGATATCCCTTGGATTGTTGCACAAGCTTCACGCGGTGGGGGATGTGCAGACTCTACAGTGATTCTAAGTCCCGAAATACGAGCTGCACAGAAATTTGTAGCTTCCGATTCATCAGGGTTAAAACAAGTTTTTGAAGGCCCTAATACCGATGTCATTGAAGTTCCTAGAAGTCCAGCTCCTTATTATACTTGCGTGCATTTTTCTCCTGCTGCATTTGCTGATTTAGCTGTCGCATGGACTTCAAGTATTGATGCCGCTGTCAAAAAAGGGATTAGTTATCTGAAACCAGACCCAATGCCTAATATTGCGGCATTTTGTGGGCCACAAAATTCAATCGTCCTAAAAAAACTCAATTCAAAGTACACGAAAGGCAATTGGTTTGATTCGCAAGGCCAATTGATCGGAAGTATATTTGATAATATAAATTTAAACACAGGGATTTATTCAGCTACGTTGAATGATAGCTTAGGACGTGAATTTACGATTCCGGCTTTGCAGATTTCAAATTTAAATCCGCCTTCAGCACCTAGCATCAAAGCCTTAACGGATACGCTTTTCTGTGCGAATACCTCCGTGAATTTGCAGGCAATCGAAGGTAAAGTGTCCTACATTTGGAATACGGGTAGTTTGGAGCCAACGATTACAGTGAATAATACAGGCGTTTTTCGTGTGAAAACTGTTGATGATTTAGGGTGTGTTTCTGAATTTTCAAAAGCTGTCTCCACGCAAAGTTATCCCCAGCCTCAGGCTCCCACAATTAGTGCAATGTCACCTTATTATTTGTCAACGGGTCAGCGTATTCTAGGATTAGATTATGTTTGGTATCTGAATGGAAGTAAAATTCCAGCTATGAATAACAGCTTCAACCTTCATGTAAAAGCTTCAGGTGCATATCAAGCCCGGGCTTCAACCGTCTACCCTAAAGGTCTTACTTGTTTGTCTAATTTATCAAATGAAATAATTTACCAACTTCCTGGAGGAAATGGGCTAGTTACTTATCCAAATCCCGTTTCACAAGAATTAATTATTCAATCGCAATTTGATTTGGTTGGTTCCAAATATTTTGTGTACGGACTAGATGGTCGTGAAGTTTTACAGGGAATAATAGACGATTCTGTTGAGTTTAAGGTTAGCGTAGGATCTCTTAATTCTGGCACGTATAAATTAGTGATTATATCGCTAGATTTAGGGGTGCTTCAAAAAACCATTGTTATTGATAATCATTAATAAAAAAAGCCATCCGTCAATTGACAGATGGCTTTTCTCTTATTATTAAAAGCTTACGCTAACGCTGCTTTTAAGTTAGTATCCAAAGCTTCTAAGAACTCTTCCGTATACAAGTAGTGCTCACCATGATTCACTTTGTTTCCGTGAATACATACGGCTAAGTCTTTCGTCATTTTACCTGACTCAACTGTTTCAACACATACTTTCTCCAATGTTTGGCAGAAGTTAATCAAGGCTGCATTGTTGTCTAATTTACCACGGAATTCCAATCCACGTGTCCAAGCAAAAATCGATGCAATTGGATTCGTTGATGTAGGTTTTCCTGCTTGGTGATCACGGTAGTGACGTGTAACCGTTCCGTGCGCAGCTTCAGCTTCCATAACCTTTCCATCTGGAGTAATCAATACAGAAGTCATTAAACCTAATGAACCGAAACCTTGTGCAACCGTATCCGACTGAACGTCTCCGTCATAGTTTTTACAAGCCCAAACAAAGTTACCATTCCACTTCAACGCAGAAGCAACCATGTCATCGATTAAACGGTGCTCGTAAACGATTCCCGCAGCGTCAAATTTCGCCTTGTAATCTGATTGATAGATCTCCTCAAAAATATCTTTGAAACGACCATCGTATTTCTTCAAGATCGTGTTCTTCGTCGATAAATATAATGGCCATCCTTTGCTCAATGCCATGTTAAAGCATGAGTGTGCAAAGCCTTTAATTGATTCGTCAGTGTTGTACATTGTTAACGCAACACCATCACCTTTAAAGTTATACACTTCAAATGTTTGTGCTTCGCCACCTTCTTCCGGTGTGAATGTAACCGTTAATTTTCCTTTTCCTTTTGTTACGAAATCGGTTGCTCTATATTGATCGCCAAATGCGTGACGACCAATCATAATCGGTGCAGTCCAGTTTGGTACTAAACGTGGAACATTTGAACAAACGATAGGCTCACGGAAAACCGTACCATCCAAAATGTTGCGAATCGTACCATTGGGAGACTTCCACATTTGCTTTAAATCGAATTCTTTCACACGTGCTTCATCCGGAGTGATTGTCGCACATTTGATTCCAACACCGTATTTTTTGATAGCCTCAGCTGCCTCAATCGTTACTTGGTCATTCGTTTCATCACGATACTCTACACCTAAATCGTAGTATTTAATATCTACATCGACGTAAGGCAAGATCAATTTATCTTTGATAAATTTCCAAATGATGCGAGTCATTTCGTCTCCATCAAGCTCAACGACCGGGTTGGCCACTTTAATTTTTTCCATTTTGATACAGATTGTTTATAAGCTTTCAAATAATCGGGCTTAGGCACGATTAATCTTGCAAAGGTAAATAAGGAATTCTTTTTTATTCACGATTTTGAGGTAAATTTGAAGGATTGACCCAATATTTTTTATGGAAACGGTTATTAAGATTGCCTGTCAGGATGAAAAAGGTCTCGTGCATAAAATCACAGGCATTTTATTCGAAAAATTATTGAATGTTACGCGCACCAATGAATTTGTGGATGAAGCATTTAATCAGTTTTTTATGCGTATTTCCTATGTAGGGAATTGTGATATTCAAATTCTTAAAAATGAGTTAACTGCCGTTTTGCCTAAAGGCGCAATGGTAGATATCATCCCGCCTGCATTAAAACGTGTCGTCTTATTAGTAACCAAAGAGCATCACTGCCTGGGAGACTTATTAATTCGGTCGCAATTCCAAGATCTACCTTTCCAAATTGAAGCGGTCATCGGGAATCATGCCATTTTACAAGGCCTGTGCGCGCAATTTCAAATGCCTTTTCATCTCATTAGCGCTGATGGACTGGAACGCGAAGCTCATGAAAAGCTTGTTGAAGCCCAAATTGATGCCTATTCACCGGATTATATTGTTTTGGCGAAGTACATGCGCATCTTGACTCCGAGCTTTTCTGCGAAATATTTAGGTCGCATGATTAATATTCATCACTCCTTTTTGCCCGCGTTTGTCGGGGCGAAGCCTTACCAACAAGCCTTTGATCGTGGCGTTAAGATTATCGGTGCCACCGCACATTTCGTGACAGATGACCTCGATGAGGGACCGATTATTTGTCAAGATGTTGTGGCTGTGAATCATAGTTATTCAGCAAAAGAGATGGCTAAAGCTGGAAAAGATGTGGAGAAGATTGTCTTAGCGAATGCCTTAAAGATGGTTTTCGAAGATCGAGTTTTCATGCATCAGAATAAGACCATCATTTTTGATTAAGAATTTGCTCCAAAATGCGTAAATTGCATTCCTTTTTTATCATACTATGTTTGAAAATTTAAGTTCCAAGTTAAGTACCGCGATGCGGACCCTCAAAGGAAACGGACGCATCACCGATGTGAACGTTGCCGCGACCGTCAAAGAAATTCGTCGGGCGTTAATGGATGCCGACGTAAACTATAAAGTTGCCAAAGAAATCACAGATCGCATCAAGGATCAGGCCATGGGCCAGAAAATCTTGATCGCTGTTGAACCAGGCCAATTATTAGTTAAAATCGTTCAAGAGGAGTTGACCCAATTAATGGGTGGAACCAAACAAGATATTAACCTGAAAGGTGACCCCGCGGTTGTTTTAATCGCAGGTTTGCAAGGTTCGGGTAAAACGACTTTCTCGGGTAAATTAGCCCAACATATTAAAAAAGGAGGCAGAAATGTCTTGTTGGTGGCCTGTGATATTTATCGTCCCGCTGCGATTGACCAATTGAAAGTATTGGGGGAGCAAGTGGACGTAGAAGTTTACGCTGAACCCGAAAATAAAGACGCTGTTTCCATCGCACAAAATGCCTTGTCTTATGCCCGTAAAATGGGTAAGAAAGTCGTGATTGTCGATACAGCTGGTCGTTTGGCTGTTGATGAAGCCATGATGAATGAGATTGCAGCTGTAAAGGAGGCAATTCGACCAACCGAAATTTTGTTCGTCGTGGATTCCATGACAGGACAAGATGCGGTGAATACAGCGAAGACTTTCAACGATCGCTTGAATTTTGATGGGGTTGTTCTAACAAAATTAGATGGTGATTCACGTGGGGGGGCTGCGCTTTCTATTCGTCAGGTTGTAGATAAGCCAATCAAGTTTATCTCAACAGGTGAGAAAATGGAAGCCTTGGATTTGTTCTATCCAGACCGGATGGCAAATCGTATTTTGGGCATGGGTGACGTACTTTCCTTGGTTGAACGTGCTCAACAAGCTTTTGATGAAGAAGAAGCAGCTCGCTTAAACAAGAAGATTCGTCAAAACAACTTCTCATTTGAAGATTTCTATGCGCAATTGCAACAAATCAAGAAGATGGGTAATATCAAAGATTTGATGGGCATGGTTCCGGGTATGGGCCAAGCTGTGAAGGATGTGGATATTTCAAATGACTCGTTCAAGCCAATCGAAGCTATTATTCAATCGATGACCTTGAAAGAGCGTCAAAACCCCGATATTTTGAACCCAACTCGTAAGAACCGCATCGCGGCTGGTTCGGGGACATCGATCCAACAAGTCAATGGCTTGTTGAAACAATTTGATGACATGCGTAAAATGATGCGCATGATGAACAAAGTGCAAGATGGTAAAATGAAAATGCCGAACATGGGAAACATGTTCAAACGATAAAATTTGGCAAAGCCTTGATTCTATTTACGAATCAAGGCTCCCAATTCCTTCTCAAAGCGTGTGATCAATCGATCCATCGTCGCATCAATCACCTTATCTGTTAGTGTTTGAGTTTCATCTTGTAGGATGAACGACACGGAATAGGATTTCTTTCCTTCTCCTAAATTCTTACCCACATACACATCAAAAACAGCTACGCTTTTCAATAAATTCTTTTCCGTTTGTTCCGCAACACGTTGAATGGCTTGCAAACTGACCGTTTGGTCTAATACGAGCGATAAGTCACGACGCACCTCCGGGAACTTTGAAATTTCTTGATATACAAAGTTTCCTTTCTCTTGCTTCATCCAGAAATCCCAATCGAAATCTGCCATGAAAACTTCCTGCTTCACGTCGAATTTTTGAGCCAATTTTGGATGCACTAATCCCAGCGAAACGACTGGTTTTTTGTTGACCGTAATCGTTAAGCCATAGGCAAACACCTGCGATTGTTCAATCACCGTCGTGTCAAATTGCGCAACGCCCAATTGCTTCATCGTCGCAATTACTTGCGCATATAATTGGTGCAATTGACTTTTTTGTGGCGCATGCGACCAGGTTTCCCCTTCCGCAAGTCCCGTTGTATAAAGCGCCAAATGGCGTTTTTCGATAAACTTCTCACCTTTTTTATGGTAGGTCTTTCCGAATTCGAAAAGTTTCAAGTCTTTTTGGCGGCGGTTAATATTATGCGCCAAAACCTCCAAACCATGGAATACCAAATGCTGACGCATGACGCCTAAATCTTCCGATAAACGGTTTAAGATTTCGACTGTGTCAAACGTAAGGTCTTTGGCGATTAAGCCATGGTATTCGCCTTTTGTTAACGAATTACTGATGATTTCTTGGAAACCTTTGGCAGCTAAACTTTGTCCAATCGTCAATTGAACTTTTTCCTTATCTAGGGCCGGGAATTCTGAGATGAATTTAGCACTTAGGTTTTCCGATAAAGGAATGTTATCCAACCCATGGATGCGAAGAATCTCTTCAATGATATCTGCTTCACGTGTAACATCCACACGGTATGCTGGAGCTATAGCGATAAAACCTTCAGATGATTTATTTTTTAATTCGAAATCTAAAGCAACAAGAATTTCTTGGATGCGTTCCGCGCCGATTTCAATCCCGATGAGCTGTTTGATGCGCGCATAGGTCATTTGAATTTCTGCCAAAACCGGTTTTTCTGGATAATAATCCACCAAGTCGGAACTGATTTGTCCACCTGCGATTTCTTGTATTAACAAGGCTGCATATTGAATCGCAAAAGCTTTCGCTTCAATGTCTGTTCCACGTTCGAAACGGAAAGAGGCATCTGTTTTTAAGCTATGAATTTGTGCTGCCTTACGGATACGTTCGGGTTTGAAGTATGCAACTTCCAAATAGATACGAGTCGTTGAATCTTGAATGGATGAATCCGCTCCCCCCATAACACCGGCTAAGCCAATCGGCCCTTCGGCATCACAGATCATGATTTCTTCTCCCGATAAAGTGCGCTCAGCGCCATCTAGCGTTACAAATTTTGTACCTGCTTTTGCTTGGTCCACGATTAATTTTCCTCCACGTAATTGATTCCAGTCATATGCGTGCATCGGTTGGCCTAAACCATGGCAAATGTAATTCGTCACATCGACAATGTTATTGATGGGACGTAAGCCAATGGCGGATAAACGCTCTTGTAACCATGCGGGTGATGGGCCAACTTGAACGCCATCAATTGTTAGTCCACAAAAACGTGTGCAGCCTGTGTCTTGAATTTTGACCTCGATAGGGAATGAATTATTGGCAACTTTAAATCCAGACACATCGGGTAGTTTTACCTCGATTCCGCTGACAGCTTTAATGTCACGCGCTACACCCCAGTGTGATGCGGCATCTGCACGGTTTGGCGTCAGGCCGATTTCCAATACAAGGTCTGAGTCGATTTGGAAATATTGCGCTGCCGGAGTTCCGTTAGGCAATGTTGTATCTAAAATCAAGATGCCATCATGCGATGTGCCGATGCCAATTTCGTCTTCAGCGCAAATCATGCCCTCAGAAGGTTGACCGTAGACTTTACGTTTTTCAATCGTAAAAAGCGCTTTCCCTGTATTGTCGTACAAAGTCGTGCCCGGAGTTGCGACAATCACTTTTTGGCCTGCAGCAACATTCGCCGCGCCACAAACAATCGTCAATATTTCGTCAAGTCCAGCGTCAACAGTTGTCAGACTGAGCGTTTTTTCTTTTACTTCAAATTTTTCACAGGTCAAAACTTCACTTACAACGAACCCACGTAAACCTCCAGGGATTTTTTCGTGTGCTTCGATGCCCTCCACCTCTAAACCTGTATTTGTTAATAATACATCGAGTTCCTCTGCTTGACCTTGTTGGGGCAAACGAGCCAAATCAATAAAATCACGTAACCAATTAATCGAAATCTTCATGTTGCTGAATTAGCGGGATAACTTCATTTTATAATCCACAGAAACCTTCCCGCGGGTAATGTCACTTAACTTGTTTTTGATCATGCGTTTTTTGACAACATTCAGGTGATCCGTAAATAAAATCCCTTCGATGTGATCGTATTCATGCTGAATGATACGTGCGGCAAAGCCTTCGAAAACGTCAGTTCTTTCTTCACCTTTTTCCGTCCAGTAATGGATTTTGACATATTCGGGTCTAAAAACTTCACCACGAATGCCTGGAATGGAAAGACAGCCCTCTTCGAATCCCCACTCTTCGCCTGTTTCGTCTAAGATAGTTGCGTTCACAAAAACCTTTTTGAAATCAATTAACGATGGGTCGATATCCTCTTCTTCTTCTCCTTCATTCATGGGTCTACCATCAACAACGAAAAGGCGAATGTCCATGCCAATTTGTGGTGCTGCAAGGCCTACGCCACTAGCAGCATACATGGTTTCAAACATGTCTTCTGAAAGCTTAACTAAATCAAGCGAACTGAAATCAACAGGTTTTGCCACTTTGCGCAGGACCGGGTCGCCGTAAGGGATGATGGGATATATCATTGTCTATAAAAAATCAAACGGCAAATTTAACGAAAAAACGGGAAAATGTGGAATTTTTAAAAGCGATTGGAGTCCTTTGGTTTCCTTATTTTTTTGTAATTTGCGAAGATTATGAAACCTAAGTTGTTTTTTGATATAAGATAAAAATATGAATCGTAACTTTTTTAAAGCACATCCTTGGCATGGTATCCAAATTGGTGACCAAATGCCTGAACAAGTAACTGCATTTATTGAAATCGTACCTACGGATACGGTTAAATATGAAATTGATAAACAAACGGGATATTTGAAGATTGATCGTCCTCAAAAATTCTCTAACATCGTTCCAGCTTTGTATGGCTTTTTGCCGCAAACCTATTGTGCTGAGGGAATCGCAGAGTTAGCGCGTAAATATTCGGGTAAGGATATTATGCAAGGAGATGGGGATCCATTGGATATTTTAGTGCTTTCTGAGCGTGCAATCACGCATGGTGATATTTTATGTCAAGCGATTCCTATTGGAGGAATTCGTATGATTGATAAGGGGGAGGCAGATGATAAAATCATTGCGGTATTGAAAGATGATCCGATTTATGGTAAGTGGCGTGATATTTCTGACGCTCCGAAGGATATCGTTCAACGTTTACGTCACTATTTTTGGACGTACAAGATGTTGCCTGGCGAAACTACTTCGCTAGCAGTAGATATCGATGACGTATATGGACGTGAGGTTGCGCATGAGGTGATTCGTCAGTCACGTGAAGATTATCGTAAAAACTTTGGATAGTCATTTGACCATTGGTCACAATTTAATGCCTAAATGAATGAAAGGATTCGATCTTCGTATCGACTAAACTAATAGCTATGTGGCAATTTGTTAAATATTCGTTGGCTACCCTGGTAGGCATTTGCTTGTTTTTTGTTTTTGCTTTACTCCTGATTGTTGGCGTAGGAGCTGCAATGGAAGGCGGAGAGAAAGAGTTTGAAGTAAAAGAACAGTCGATCTTACGGTTAGATTTGAATCGACCATTCGTAGAAAATGCCTCTACGGAAGATAATCCATTAGATGATATACCAAATCCTTTCTTTGCCAATACGGATAAATTAGGATTAATTCAGGTACTATCTGCCTTGGAGCGCGCTCGAGTTGATTCCAATATCAAGGGAATTTACTTGGACGTAAGCTTCCCGATTGCGGGTTATGCCAAATTGACCGAGGTTCGCAATGCTTTGGCGAAATTCAAAAAGTCGGGGAAATTTGTCTATGCTTACGCGAATTCCTATTCCGAGAAGGGCTATTTTGTGGCTTCAGTTGCTGATGCTATCTACCTTAATCCGGCGGGTTTATTGGACTTCAATGGCGTGAGTGTTCAATACATGTTTTTCAAAAAAGCTTTTGATAAATTGGAGATTGAGCCCTTGGTTTTCCGAGTAGGACAGTTTAAATCTGCTGTGGAGCCGTTTATTCGGGAGGATATGAGTCCTGAAAACAAGATGCAGACCTTATCTTTTATTCAGTCAATTAATAAAGAGGTTTTCCAGAAAATATCGGAGAGTCGGCGAATTTCAGCTGCAAAGCTGAATGCGATTGCAGATAGTTTGCAGGCATTTGATCCGAAAAATGCAGAACGTTTGGGCATGGTCAAATTGGGCTATTTTGATGAATTTGAGGCGAAATTGAAATCCCTAACTAAGAAAAAAGCTTCTGAGGAATTGAAATATGTCAAGCTTGGCGATTATCTACACGCTAAAAATCCGATTCCAACGGTTGAAGGAAATAACAAGATTGCAGTCCTGGTTGCTGAAGGTGAAATTGTTGGGACACAAGGTGGCGATGGCAGTATTGGTTCTGATGATTTTGTCAAAGAGTTGAAGAAATTACGTGAAAATAAATCCGTTAAAGCAATCGTATTGCGAATTGATTCGCCGGGTGGATCTTCATTAGCTTCTGATATCATGTGGCGCGAGATTGAGTTAACGAAGAAAGTGAAGCCGGTCATTGCATCTATGTCGGATTATGCAGCTTCAGGTGGATATTACATGGCGATGGGGACGGATGTGATTGTGGCACAGCCAACAACGATTACGGGTTCTATTGGTATTTTTGCACAATGGTTGAATTTGGACAATTTCTTTAAGAACAAATTAGGGATTACGCAAGATCATGTCAATACGCATGCGCATTCGAATTTTATGACGTCAGCAAGTTCGTTGACTGATTTCGAGAAATCGATTGTGCAAAACATGGTCAATCAGGGATATTTGTCATTTACTTCCAAAGCAGCTCAAGGCCGTAAGATGTCTTTAGCCAAATTGCAATCTTTAGCCGGAGGACGTGTGTGGACAGGTGTACAAGCAAAACAGATTGGATTGGTAGATGAATTGGGAGGTTTGGATCGGGCGATTGAAATTGCTGCCGACCGAGCTAAATTGCCTCCAGCGACTTATAAAGTTGCAGTTTATCCCAAAGCGAAATCGTTTATTGATGAATTGCTTTCAAGTGCTTTTTCAGAGTCTTCGATGGAGTCACGTTTTGTTCAATCCAATATGCCTTGGACAAAGTCGATTTGGGAATTAGATCGCATGAAAAAGCGTGAAGGGTTTTTGGCATTGATGCCGTTTATGATGGAATTGGAATAGTTAATTAAGAATATGGAGATTAGAAATAATTGGACACGTGAAGAGGTTGAGCAGATTTTCAACCAACCTTTTTTGGATTTAGTATATCAAGCGGCGACGGTTCACCGTGCTTATCATGATCCGAATGAAGTACAAATCAGTACGCTATTGTCTATCAAAACAGGTGGATGTCCTGAGGATTGCTCGTACTGCTCTCAAGCAGCTCGTTACCATACGAATGTTAAGGTTCAGAAGCTTTTGCCTTATGAAGAGGTGATTCAGGCAGCTGTTCGTGCGAAAGATAATGGTAGTTCTCGTTTTTGCATGGGTGCTGCTTGGCGTGAAGTGCGTGATAACAAAGACTTTGATCGTGTTTTGGACATGGTAAAAGGGGTGAATTCTTTGGGTATGGAGGTTTGTTGTACCTTGGGAATGCTATCTGAAGATCAAGCGCAAAAATTGAAAGATGCTGGCCTTTATGCCTACAACCATAACATCGATACATCCGAAGAATATTACGATGATGTCATCTCTACGCGTACCTATGATGATCGTTTAGAAACCTTAGGGAATATACGTAAGGCGAAATTGTCTGTATGTTCAGGAGGAATTATCGGTATGGGAGAAAGCGCAGCGGACCGTATTGGGATGTTGTTGACATTGGCTAATTTACCGGAACATCCAGGATCAGTGCCTGTGAATAATTTGGTTCCTGTTGAGGGGACACCATTTGAAAATCAACAAACTGCATCGGTGTGGGATTTGGTACGTGTGATTGCAACGGCTCGTATTATGATGCCTAAGTCGGCGGTTCGTTTATCCGCAGGTCGTTTGGAATTAAATTATGAAGGCCAAGCGTTCTGCTTTATGGCTGGTGCAAATTCGATTTTCTCAGGTGATGTCTTATTGACTACACCGAATCCAGATGCGAAGTCGGATAAGGAGTTATTCCAAATCTTAAACATCAAGCCGAAGGAGGCATTTAAGGATGAACAGAGAGCGGGGATTGAGTTTAATCAAATCCCAAGTGCTCAGGGACTTGAACATAAACACTAATATGCAAGCGCTATTCCGAAAGGGGTAGCGCTTTTTTCATGCGGTAATGTTGGATTTCCCCAAAGAGCAAATACGATTCTTGTTCAATATGATAGCCTAAGCTCTTGTAAAAAGGCACGGCATTTTCACGTGCTTCTAAAACGATTTCGTTCCAACCTTTTGCTTGCGCTTGCGTTTCTAAAGCCTTCATTATCGCTTTTCCTACACCTTTGCCTTGTTGGTCCGTAGCCACCGCTACACAGCGTACCTGCCCTTGTTTGGGGGCAGATTCATGCATGCGCGCAACACCTAATACGTTTTCATTTTCAGTAGCCATGATGTGTATGGCTTCTTGCTCGTCAGCCAATATTTCTGATCCCAAGGGTTGATTCCAAGGTTCACGCAATACGCGGTAGCGCAGGGCGTAATAAGCCTTCCAGTCGGCTTCTGTATGTGGTGCTTTGATTTCCATAAAAAGTAAACGCTGCCAAGGTCATGACCCTAGCAGCGTTAGCAAAAATAGGTAAAAATGTCGAACGTGATTAGCCGTTCAACAAATTATCCTGAAACTTATTTGGCAAAATTTACAGCCCGCATTTCACGGATAACCGTTACTTTGATTTGGCCAGGATATTGCATTTCTTTCTCGATTTTTTGTGAGATATCAAATGATAGCTTTGATGCTTTGTCATCGCTCACATGCTCAGAATCTACTAAGATACGTAATTCGCGGCCTGCTTGGATGGCATAACATTTTTGAACGCCTTGGAAAGATGTCGCTAAATCTTCCAAATCACGTAAACGCTTCATGTAAGATTCCATCATCTCGCGACGTGCGCCTGGGCGTGAGCCTGAGATCGCATCACATACTTGGATGATTGGTGAAATCATGGAAGTCATTTCGCACTCATCGTGGTGAGCACCAATTGCATTACAAACCTCTGGATGCTCTTTGTATTTTTGAGCTAATTCCATACCCAACAATGCGTGAGGCAATTCGGGTTCTTCATGCCAAACTTTACCAATGTCATGGAGTAAACCGGCACGTTTAGCAAGCTTTGCATTTAAGCCTAATTCAGCTGCCATGGTCGCACATAATTTGGCTACTTCACGGGAGTGTTGCAATAGGTTTTGTCCATAAGATGAACGGAAACGCATACGACCTACCATCTTAATTAATTCCGGATGCAATCCGTGAATACCTAAGTCGATAACCGTTTTTTCTCCGATCTCAATGATCTCGTCATCGATGTTCTTCTTCGTCTTGTTTACCACCTCCTCAATACGTGCAGGGTGAATACGTCCATCTTGTACCAAACGGTGTAATGACAAACGGGCAATTTCCCGACGAACCGGATCGAAACCTGAAATGATGATGGCTTCAGGGGTATCATCAACGATGAACTCAACTCCTGTTGCTGCTTCTAATGCACGGATGTTACGACCTTCCCGACCGATAATCTTTCCCTTGATGTCGTCTGACTCAATATTGAAAACAGATACACAGTTTTCAATCGCGTTCTCTGCCGCGGTACGTTGGATTGTTTCAATCACAACTTTTTTCGCTTCTTTGGTCGCTGTTAATTTTGCTTCCTCGATGGCTTGTTTCACAATGGAACTTGCCTTCGACTCAGCCTCTGCCTTCAAGGCATCGATTAATTGTTGGCGTGCTTCATCCGCAGAAAGATTCGCAATTTTCTCTAATTGGTTGATTTGCGTCGCAAGCATGGCTTCCGCCTCTTCGCGTTTCTTTTCTACCTCTTCGAATTTCTTGCGGTAGTTTTCTTCCTTTGATTGAATGCTTTGTTTTTGGGATTGCAACTCTTGATCTGCAATGCGTTGCTGCTCTTGTTGCTGGGTTAACGTACGTTCTTTTTCACGTAGTTTTTGTTCGTTTTCTAAAAGGATTCCTTTCTTAGCTTGAGTTTCTTCTTCAAATTCTCCACGCAAACGCAAGAAGTTTTCTTTCGCCTCCAGCATGCGGTCTTTCTTCAAGTTTTCCGCTGCAAATTCCGCATTTTTTAGGATTTCAGCTGCTTTTCGTTGGGCTTCCTCCTCGTGGTTCTTGTTTGATTTGGAAGAAAAAGACTTCCCAATAAACAAGCCACCCGCTGCCGCAACGATGGAAATAATAATGGATATAATGGTCATATAAATTGTTAGTTTATGAACATCGGCTCCAAAACGACTGAATGAAAAGGGGATTTATAGTTGAAATTCATCTACGAGCGCTAGTAATTGCTCGTTCTCAGATTGAACATTGTTATTAAATGATTTCTTTTCCGTCTCGAATTTTAATCCACACATAGCTAAATCCAATGCCACAAGGGCCATAATCTTACTTGGATCTGAACTATTTGTCTCTTTCTCGTAATATTTTACGAGGCGGTTAACCAAATTTGCCGCTTTCCGCACACATGACTCCTCCTCTTCACTAACCTTTAGCGCGACATTTTGTATGCCTAAAAGGAGATTACAAGGTAATTTAGTACTCATGGTTTGCGTAATTGCTCAATACAATGATCTATACTTACTATATATTCGTCTAACTTTTTCTTCAGTTCAGCTTTAGCTGCCTCTGTGTCTTCTGTATTAACTACAAGTTTACCAATTTTATCTGATTTTTTAAAGCTTTTCTCCAATTCTTTTGATTGGCTCAATGCTTCTTGTAATTCACGTGTTTTGGCTTCGAGTTTCTCTTGTAATTCTTTGTTTGATCTTTCTAGCTCAGCAATTTTTCCATCGTTTTCTTGTAAACGCGCTACCATCAAACTGATTTTTAGTTTGAGATGTAGATATTGCGTTTTCAATTCTTGCTTCATGCTAGTCAATTAATTTGGGCTTCCCCGTTTTCCAGGAAAATTCACGAACCAGTAAATAACCGAGCAGGGCAATGATTGCTATATTCTGGTTGATTAACGTTGGTAGCGGGCTTACTTGCGCTAAGGCATTGGCTCCATAGATAAGTACAGCGCCTAACAAGATATAAAATAAATCACTTTTCCAGCGGTAGGGGGTTGGGGAATATTTTTGACCTCCCAAATAACACAACACTGCCATCACAATACTCGAGCCTAAAAATGCATAAGCGCAAGCCAAGTAACCATACATGGGTATAAAAAGGATGTTACCTGCTAAGGTTATCGCTAATCCAATCAAGGTAATAACCGTACCATAATAGGTTTTGTTAGTCTGTTTAAACCAAACCGATTGGGTATAATAAATACCTAAAAATAAATTAGCTAATAATAACACGGGGACGATATCCATGCCTTCCCAGTAAATTGCCCGACGTAAAAACAGGGTCTTGATCCAGAATAAATTGCACGAAACACCTACCCATAAAAAGGTGCAGACAATGACAAACCAATGCGTGATTAAGGCTAAGTTTTCTTTGCTGTTTTCGGTTGTTTTTTTACCTAAAAAGAAAGGTTCTGCTGAATATTTGAATGCTTGAATGGCCAAGCTCATAAATACAGAAAGTTTGTAGCAGTTGCCATATATTCCCAATGCGACTTGTGAACTTTTTCCTGGATAAAAACCATCAGGGAGATAAGACTCCAAGAGCAAACGATCAAACATCAAATTGAACATGGCAGCTAAACTCATGAACATAATGGGATATGCGTAAATCCAAAGTGCTTTGAACTCCGACCAATCCCAGCGCCAGCGGTAAGCTTTAAATTCGGCTGAAAGCCAATAAAACAAACTTGCATTAGCAATTAAATTTGCCAAAAAGATATAGCCAGCACCAATGCCAGGATTATATAGGTCGCGCAAAAATTGTGGCGCATCTACTTGAATTTCTCCGGCTTGCAAAGGCTTTAAGAGCATCAAGAAAAAGAGGTTCAAGCCGACATTAATCAAGATTGAAACGATTTTTGCTTTGACGAATGTCTTGATTTTATTCTCCAGTCGCAATTTGGCAAATGGGATCGCTGTAATCGCATCAATGGCTAAGATTAAAGCCAACCAGTTCAAGAATAGACCTTTGCCAGGATAGCCTAATTGAACCATGATAGGTTCTGCAAAAAGAAAAAGGAAAAGTGTGAAAACGCCCGATGTGACGATGATAGCCGTCATGATTAGCTGGTAATATTTCTCCGGGGCCTCTTTGGCAAAACGGAAATAGGCAGTTTCCATGCCATAGGTATAAATAATGTTTGCGATGGCTACATAGCCATACAACTTCACATTGACACCTAACTCTGCAGGTAGAAATGCCCAAGTGTGCACAAAAACGAGTAAAAAATTGAGGGAACGGCCTAAGATGGTACTAAAACCATATGAAAGAGTTTCGCCTGCTAATTTTTTCAGAATGGACATAATTGTATCTTTGCCAAAATTCAAAGTTACATAATTTGTTAGGACCCTTGAGTTTCCTGTCGAAAATTGTAACAAAAACTCCTCAAATGAAAAATATCATCGCCTTTTTTGGCCTATTTTTAACGATTACGCAGCTTTCAAACGCACAGTCAATCTCCTACTATCCTTTTAATTCGCAGTTGGCTGTTTCTTCCAATCCTACCCATATAGCTTGGGCTGAGGTTCGCATGCAAATGAATTCAGCAACATCAGCAATTACAACGGAGTTTGGTCCCATGCTTACGGTTTATAAAACCAAAGATGCCGTTTTTTATACAGGTGGTGGCGTGAACATCGGCTGGATGTCCAATGTGTTCAATCAATCTTCTTTACTGAAAGGTTATTATGGGAGCTTTGGAGTACGTGCATATCCCTTTACATCTGTCCCGCATTTGGGCCTAAATTTTGAATTTACCCCCTACACGGATTCGAAGGTGCAGACAGGACTTTTACGAGCTTGGTTGGGCGTTAATTACCATTTTGGCAAAAACAAATTGAAGTAATTACTCCTTCTGATAGCCAATTGTCTGGTAAAATTGTTCCGAGTAGCTATCGCTTAAAGGAATATGGTTTTCCCCAATTTTTACTTTTTGATTTCGTATCGATTCGATTTTTTTCAGGGATACGATAAAGGATTTGTGGATGCGTAGAAATTCGTCCGAAGGTAATTTTTCGCTGATGAGTTTCATAGTCATCCGACAAACGATCGGGTATTTTTGATTGCGCACATGTATTTTGATGTAGTCTTTCAAGCCTTCTATATACAAAATATCTTCTAGCATGATTTTCATCAAGGAGTAATCGGCATGAATGAAAATATAATCCACCTTCGCATCAGCTTTCACAACATTGCCCTGTAGGGCCAATTTGCTTTTAAAATAATCGAGGGCCTTGTGGCTCGCTTTCAAAAAACGTTCGAAGGAAATGGGTTTCAATACATAATCAATTACATCTAAATTGAATCCTTCCAGCGCGTATTGTTGGTATGCTGTCACAAAAATAACCATCGGTTTTTGTGTCAATCCTTCCAAAAACTGAACCCCTGTTAATCCCGGCATTTGAATGTCGAGGAATATGAGATCAACGGTATTGTTTTGTAAATATTCGATTGCTTCAAACGCATTGCGACAGCGTGCTTCAAGCTTTAAGAATGGAACTTTGGCAATGTTATCTTCTACCAAATCCAATGCTAAACTTTCATCGTCGATGGCGATACATTTTAAAATCGTGTTCGGAATTTCCGAAAATGTTTCTTTCGTTTCCATCGTTTTAACTGTGTGTGATTTTCAAATCCACGTTATAGGTATTCGCGCTTTCCGTAATATTAAGTTCGTGATTTTCCGGGTAAAGCAATTCCAGTCTTCTGCGAACATTGGTTAAACCGATGCCAGAACTTTCGTCTTTTTTCTCCGTTGCCTGATTGCTCGTTTTGTTTTTGACAACAAAATGTAAAAAGGTTGGATTGTCAAATAGCTGAATGCTGATGCTGGGTTTTTCGATCATCCCCACACCATGTTTGAAGGCATTTTCAACAAATGGAATCAGCAACATAGGTTCAATGTTTCCAGATGCTCCCGATATTTCAGATTTGAATTCAATATCGATATCATTCCCGAATCGCAAGCGCTGTAATTCAATGTAGGATTCTAAGTAGTTCGCTTCCTTGCTAATAGCAACTTTGGAATCACTTGTTTCGTAAATCATATAGCGCATCAACTCCGATAATTTGATCACAACGGGTTCTACGCTTTCCGGTTTTCTTCGGGAGAGGGAAACGATGCTATTCAACACATTGAACATGAAATGTGGGCTGATTTGCGATCTTAAGAAGGAAAGTTCAGATTTTAAGCGTTCATTTTCCTCCTCTTTTTTGGCCTCTTGTTCCTTCATGTTATCGGAAAGAAAACGATAACTTATCCCGATTGCAATGATAAACAGGTATTGAAATATGATGCGCAAATACGTGAATCGCTTCATGCCACCGCCGCCTCCTTTGGGACGAATAGGCACATGTAAGTCTTTAAATAAGAGTTCGAAAATCAGGTCATTTAAGCCTACCATGATAAAATATCCGATCACAAGTAAGGCCAAATAGGCGATTAAATTATAGCGTTTTAAAACTCTTGGAATAAGAATTTCCGTATTGATATAAAAGATTGGAATGTTGGCTAATCCAAAGACAAAGAAGAATAAATTCCATTGGAAATGGCGTTGGATTTCTTCCGGATTTTGCGACTGAGAATTTGGTCCCAATAAAATAGGTAACGCTAAAAGACAAGCCCAGAACAATAAATGGAGCAAAATGGGCTTTGAAAGTAATTTGGTTTTAGCCATGAATTCACGAATTTGGATTCGAAGTAAACAATTTGCAAAATATTCTTGGGAAATATGCTACGAGTATCCTGTTTGTGCCGATGAAATTGTTCATAATATTTTGCTAGATTTGCTTGAAGAACCTATTTAACAAAGCTTATGCGCAACATACTCTTGCTCACGCTGTTGTCATGGACATGTTTGGCCCAGCAACAAGTGAACCTCACGAATTTGGCTGCTTTTCAGCATCCCAGTAATAATTGGACCATTGAAGGTGCCGTTCAAGCTGCCTATTCTGACACATCTTTACAAGTAGCCACGGGTCAAGGCATCCTCGTAAATACCCTTCGTAATGGCAAATACAAGCGCTCAGATGATTTGACCTTTGCTTTTTCACATAGTGATATTCATTTGATGTTTGATTTCATGTTGCCTAAAAAAGGAAATTCAGGTGTTTATCTACAGGGTCGTTATGAAGTGCAATTGGCCGATTCTTGGACAAAAAAACAATTGAATTTTGGTGATTGTGGCGGAATTTATGAACGCTGGGATGATGCACGTGGCAAGGGAAAAGAGGGCTATGAAGGATATGCGCCAATGCAAAATGCATCAAAAGCTCCTGGACTATGGCAGCATATGGAAATCGACTTTCAGGCACCACGATTCGATGCAAACGGAAAGAAAATTCAAAATGCGGTATTCAAAAAGGTTATTTTGAATGGTATTTTAATTCATGAAAATCTTGAAATGTTGGGCGCAACACGCGGAGCGGTATCCTTGCAAGAGGTTGCTTCTGCGCCGATTTTGGTTCAAGGCGATCATACACAAGTGGCCTTCAAAAACATACAATATGAGACCTATGATAAGCCTACGGTCAGCTTGGGGCCTATTAAGTATGATTATTACACAGGTAAATTCACGGAGCCTATCATCGGTACAGCAAAACCAGTTGAGTCTGGTAAATTAGACAAATTGACCTATAAGGTCATCAAGGCCAAAAACGATTATCTGATACATTATCAAGCAGATTTAGACGTACCTGAAACAGATACTTATGAATTTCAGTCGTATTGGACAGGCTCGGGTGTTGTGAAAGTGGATGGGAAGGAATTGAATCAAGGGGCACATTGGTATTCAGAAATGGTTTCTTCGAAGACGGAATTGACAGCTGGTAAACACAAATTAGAAGTTATTCAAGTTAAGGATTTTCCTTGGGGACCTCAGGCCTTGGGATTATATGTCAAGCGAATTGGTTCACATCCCGTTGCTTTGCATGAGCGGACATCTTTATTAGATCCCGAAGCCGTGGGAATGATTGAAGTCAAAGCCAATGCAGAACCAGTTTTCCAGCGCTCGTTTGCGATGCACCAAGGAAAGAAAAAGACCCATGTTATTCATGTGGGAGATCCTTCCGGCATGCATTACTCATATGATTTAAAACAAGGAGCGTTGCTTCAGGTTTGGCGCGGTCCATTCTTGAATGCGACGCAAATGTGGGAAAATCGAGGAGAACCGCAGACTTCAGAACCTTTGGGTGTGACGGTTACCTTGGATGGTAAATTTCCCTTAGTGATGGATCATCAAGCGCAAGCAGATTCAACGGAATTGGTTTATAAGGGTTTTCGAGTAAAAGATGGCCGACCGATTTTTATGTACCATTGGCCTGCTGGGAATGTGATGGTGGAAGATTTTATTCGCCCAAATGCTGCGAAAACAGGCTTGGAGAGAACGTTGTCGTTTAAGTCGGCGACTGCGATGCAATCAGCCTCCGAGCTCGTTTTAGGAAATAGTTATCACGGGATTTCTTCGATTAATACTACATTAATCGGCCTGCAAGGGCAATCGTATTTTGTCCAATGGGATGGGCGTCAGGGTGCTGTTTTAAGTCCGAAACAAGGCTTAAAACAACAACGCATCCCGGTGCAAGGAAATGAAGTTTCGTATCAATTGATCTGGTAAGCTGATGAAAAATATACAAATGACAATCGCATGCATATTGTTGGCCTTCGCCACATTTGCACAAAAAACAAACTCCAAAACGGAGCAAGATTATTATGAAATTAAAACCCTTCCGATTCCCAAGGAGATTTACTTGGAAGTGGGTGGTTTAGCTACTTTACCGGACGGTCGTTTGGCAGTAAGTACTCGTCGGGGGGAGATTTGGATCATCGAAAATCCTTATCAAACCGTGAATCACCAGGTACACTTCAAGCGTTTTGCTTCAGGCATGCACGAGGTGTTAGGTTTGGCTTATCGTGATGGTGCTTTTTATTGTTCCCAACGGGGCGAATTGACTAAAATTACCGACACCGATCGTGACGGGGTGGCTGATTTATATGAGCCAATTTGCCAATTTGAACTTTCGGGAAATTACCATGAATATACTTATGGTCCTGTTTTCGATAAGAACGGAGATATGTTGGTGACATTGAATCTAGCTTGGGTTGGATTTGGTGAAGGAAAATTTGCCAAATGGCGTGGCTGGTTGGTGAAAATCCACCCCGATGGAACCCTGGAGCCTTTTGCGGCCGGTTTACGTTCGCCTGCGGGTTACAGCATCAACCAAGATGGCGATATTTTTTATGGTGAAAACCAAGGGGATTGGGTAGGTTCTGGTCGGGTGACGCATTTAGCGAAGGGCGATTTTGCCGGAAATCCAGGAGGTCTTAAGTGGGCCAAAGAACCGAATAGCCCTTTCCGGTTGACATTAGAAGAAATTCAAGATAACGGAGCTCCGATGTACGAAGCGGCGGCAAAAGTAAAGAATTTGAAATTGCCAGCGGTTTGGTTTCCCCATGCGATTATGGGTATCTCAACCTCAGACGTGTTACAGGATACGACGCGTGGTAAATTCAGCCCGTTTCCAGGACAATATTTTGTGGCGGATCAAGGGCAATCGAAGATTATGCGTATGGGCTTAGAGAAAGTTAATGGCGTTTATCAAGGCTTTTGTATCAATTACCGGGAGGGTTTTCAATCGGGTATTTTACGTGAGCGATTTGGCTTAGATGGATCTATGTTTGTAGGGATGACTTCACGTGGTTGGGGCTCAACAGGTAAAGATGAATTCGGCTTGCAACGTTTGATGTGGAATGGTCAAATGCCTTTTGAGATTCAGGATATCCAAGCCAAACCGGATGGTTTTGAGCTTAGCTTTACGCAGGCGGTTGACGTGAATTCTGTGAAGAAAGCAGCTTCTTATGCGTTGAGGTCGTATATCTACAAATACCAACATCAATATGGAAGTCCGATTATCGAATTGAAGGATTTGAAAATTTCGGGTGTTGAGGTGTCGGGAGATAAACGTAAAGTTCGTTTAGTGATTGATGGACTTCGTCAATATTTTATTCATGAATTTAAGTTGGAGGGTATCCGCAACGAAGCTGGAGAACCTTTGTTACACGAAACAGCTTATTATACTTTGAATCAAATTCCTTCGGGGGGTAAATTAGCGGTTCAAGCAACACATCGCTTGGAGGAGGCAGCTGTGGTGAAGGCGGTAGCAGTTAAGCCAACGAAAAAATCAACGATCATTTCTGATGCGGAGGCGATGGCTTTATTAAAAAAGCATACTTGTTTAGCTTGTCATGCCAAAGAGTCGAAGGTGGTTGGGCCATCCTATGCGGACATTGCCAAACGGAATTATACGGATAAGCAGATTTTAGCTTTAGTGTATAAGCCGAATCCTCAGAACTGGCCAGATTATGCCACCGAGATGGCTCCGATGAGTCATGTTCCTGCTGGAGATGTTTTGAAGATTGCGTCATGGATAAATGGGCTGAGAAACAAAGCACTGTTAAATCATGACTAAACAAAAAAGGGACGCTCGCAAGAACGTCCCTTTTTTGATAATAGAATCGATTTATTTTTTCGGTTCAACGGTTCCTTGAATGAACAATTGGATTTGTTGAACTTCTCCGTTATTAACTACCGTAATGGATTTATTGAAGTTGCCCGGACGACCTGTTGAATTGTATGAAGCGGTCACCTTACCTGTTTTTCCTGGCATAATCGGTTCACGAGTCCAATCGGGAGTTGTGCAACCGCAAGATGGTTGAACATTTGAGATAACTACCGGTGTTTTTCCTGTATTTGTGAATTCGAAGCTGTAAGTAGCTTGTGTTCCTTCAACGATTTTGCCGAAATCATGTTTTTCCGACTTGAATTTGATTGCACCTTGAGCGTTAGATTGGAAAGCGAATCCAATGATGAGCGCTAACACGCCTAAAAATTTCTTCATGGTTATGATTTATTTGGTTTACTACTTGAGCAAATCTAAAACAATGTGGAGATTCGGCAAAAGAAATGTGTGAGTTTTTATGAAATAATTGGCCATGCTCTTATTTGGCTGCCAATTATTTTATTGTATTTTTACATGTTTAATTTACCAGGAAACCGTTGGCTTTGCATTATATCTTTTCTAATCCTGACATTTCATTTGATCCTGCCAAGGTGTTAGATGACTATCGCTTGGCTGCTTTAAGTAGGGCCTGCAGCTTGCTTGTTCGTAAGGAAGTTTTCTCGGGTCGGGCCAAATTTGGTATTTATGGAGATGGGAAGGAATTGTGTCAGCTCGCATTAGCGAATTCGATGCAAGCGGGGGATTATGTTTCCGGTTATTATCGCGACCAAACCATTGGAGTTGCCATCGGCGATTTGACTTGGCCACAATATTTTGCTCAATTATACGGACATCCCGACATTCAATTTGATCCACATTCGGGTGGCCGACAAATGAATAATCACCACGCAACGCGTTGGTTGGACGATTCAGGTGAGTGGTTGGATCAAACGACTCGCTACAATTCTGTTGCCGGAATTTCATCTACCGCAGCTCAGGCACCTCGTGCACTTGGGATTGCGTATGCCTCTAAATTATATCGGGAACGTGCTGATTTACAGGAGTATGCAGCACTCTTTTCAAAAGGAGGAAAAGAGGTTTGTTTTACAACCATTGGCGATGCTTCCACGTCCGAAGGGATGTATTTGGAATGTATCAATGCTGCGGGTGTATTACAAATTCCGATTGTTTTTTCGGTTTGGGATGATGGGTATGGGATTTCGGTTCCGATTGAATATCAAACGACAAAGTCGTCGATTTCGAAGGCTTTAGCTGGATATCAACGAACGGAAACGGAAAAAGGCTTGGAGATTATTCAGGTCAAAGCATGGGATTATCCAGGATTAATTGCGGCTTATCAAAAAGCTGCCAAATTAGCTCGAGAGGAAATGGTTCCGTGTTTGGTACACGTGATTGAATGTACACAACCGCAAGGACACTCGGCATCCGGTTCGCATGAACGATATAAATCAGCAGATCGCCTTCAATTCGAGCATGAAGCAGATTGTAATTTACATTTTCAAGCTTGGATTATCGCACAAGGATTTGCTACGGCTGAGGAATTAAAAGCCATTGATGATGAATCAACAGCCATAGCACGTAAATACCAAAAAGAAGCCTTTGCAGCCTATATGGCCGCTATAGATGTAGATAAAAAGTCATTTTTACGGATTGCCAAAAACCTATATGATTCAACGAATGAGCCTGGATTATTGGAGCCCATTTTGGCTGAATTGAATGAATTGCAATATCCGATTTTCAGTGATTTGGTTCGCGCAGGACGTAAAGCCTTAAGGGAGTTTCGGTTTTTTCAGGGGCCTGCTGTTAAGTTATTACGTAAGTGGTTGGCCGAATTAGAAGCGCGCAATCACCGTCGATTTAGTTCACATCAGATGAGCGAATCGAAGGATAGTCCTTTGTTGGCAAAAGAAGTAAAAGCCACCTACGAAAAAGAGCCTGTTTTAGTTGATGGACGTGAGATTTTAAATAAGAGTTTTGCCAAATTCTTGGAGGATCCGCGTGTGTTTATTCTAGGGGAAGATGTGGGTAAGATTGGGGATGTGAATCAAACTTTGGCGGGTTTACAAGATAAGTTCGGACCTTTAAAGGTAACGGATACGGGTATACGAGAAATAAGTATTGTGGGTCAGGGATTGGGTGCATCCATGCGTGGATTGCGGCCAATTGTGGAGATTCAGTATTTGGATTATATATTTTATCCTTTTGCGATTTTGTCGGACGATTGGGCATGTTTGCATTATCGGACGGCAGGTGGGCAAAAAGCACCCATGATTGTCAGGACACGGGGGCATCGCTTGGAGGGCATTTGGCATTCGGGTAGTCCGATGGCCGTATTATTGAATGGGTTACGAGGGGTGCATTTTTGTGTGCCGCGCAATATGACACAGGCAGCGGGGATGTACCGGACATTATTGGCAGGCGATGATCCCGGTTTGGTAGTTGAATGTTTGAATGGATATCGATTGAAAGAACCGATGCCAACAAATTTAGAGGAATTAGTCGTGCCATTGGGTGTTCCGGAAATCTTGCGCGAGGGGAATGATTTGACGATTGTGACCTATGGATCGATGTGTCGGATTGTGATGGAAGCTGCGGAGGCACTGGCAGAAATGGGAATTTCCGTGGAGGTGATTGATGTGCAGACTTTGTTGCCATTTGATCGTTTTCACCATATTTTGACATCGATTCAAAAGACACATCGCGTATTATTCGCGGATGAGGATATGCCGGGTGGAGCATCTGCGTATATGATGCAGGAGGTATTGGATAAGCAAGGTGCATTTACGTGGTTGGACAGTCCAGCGCGTTGTTTGGCGGCGCGTCCGCACCGACCAGCCTACAGTTCGGACGGGGATTATTTCTCAAAGCCCAATGTGGAAAATGTTGTGGATACTGTTTATGAGATGATGCGCGAGACGGATCCGTCTTCGTTCCCAGCCATTTATTTTTAAGATGTCAGCAGTAGGTAACTATTTCAAGGAGATTTTCGAGGTGGTTCAGAGCACCCGCAAGGGGATGGCTTTGACTTGGAAGCATGCTTGGAATGCACGTAAGCAGCGGACTGTTCATCAGATTCAAGATGCAGGTTATTTCCAACAATCCGAAGGGATTGTGACCTTGGAATATCCGACATTACAAATTCCAACACCGGTGAATGGGCGTTATCAATTACACAATGAGATGGACGATTGCATTGTCTGTGATAAATGTGTGAAGGTTTGCCCGGTGGATTGTATCGATATTGAGCCGATCAAGGCAACGGGTTTGGTGGGTCATGCGTCAGATGGGTCGCCTATCCGTTTGTATGCCGCGAAATTCGACATTGATATGTCCAAATGTTGCTTTTGTGGGCTTTGTACGACGGTTTGCCCGACGGAATGTTTGACGATGACATCGGAGTATGATTTTTCGGTATTTGATGTGAAGGAGCATAATTTTTCTTTTGCGAATTTGACGTCGGAGGAGGCTGAGGAAAAGCGGAAATTATATGAGCAATTTGTGGCGGAGAAGGCGGCGATGAAAGTAGTCGCTAGTCAAGAGTCGCTAGTCGCTAGTCCGGAGTCGGGTAGTCCGAAGTCCGAAGGTCTAACGTCCAACGACCAAAGTCTACCTTCTAATAGTCCAGCGTCTAAACCTAAGCCAGCTTTTAAGCCGAGTTTTAAAAAAGTCACTAGTCAAGAGTCGCTAGTCGCTAGTCCGGAGTCAGGTAGTTCGAAGGCCGAAGGAGGAAGTCCGGAGGCGGGTAGTCCAGAGTCCGAAGGTCAAACGTCTAACGACCAAAGTCCTGTGTCTAAACCTAAGCCTGCGTTTAAGCCGAGTTTTAAAAAAGTCACTAGTCAAGAGTCGCTAGTCGCTAGTCCGGAGGCGGATAGTCCGAAGTCCGAAGGTCAAACGTCTAACGACCAAAGTCCTGTGTCTAAACCTAAGCCAGCTTTTAAGCCGAGTTTTAAGAAACCTAGTCCGAAGTCCGAAGATCCAACGTCTAACGACCAAAGTCTAACCTCTAATAGTCCAGCGTCTACCAGTACATCGCCAAACCCCGATCTCCCATGACGCCATTGATGCTATCTTTCTTGGCTTTGGTAGGTATTACCTGTGGAAGCGCCCTGGTGATGCTCTGGACGAAGAATATTTTGCATGCGGCCTTGGCGATGTTTATGACTATGCTTGGTCTAGCGGGTCTATATGTCTTAGCCTATGCGGATGTCATGGCTGTTTCACACCTCATGATTTACGTGGGTGGTGTGCTGATCTTGATTCTCTTTGGAATCATGTTGACAAATCAGAATAGTCGGGGCGATAAGGATCAAAACAATTTAGTGACAGAGGAATCCTCACGCGTTTGGCCTGTGTTGATTGGACTTGCGATTTTTGTGGGCTTAGTATTTATTTTAGCGCGAGGAAATTTTAGTGGTGTTGAAATAGCAGACCCTAATTCCAAATTGAGTTTTGTTGGGATTTCCTTATTGACGGAATACGCCATGCCATTTGAATTGGTGGGAATTTATTTATTGATTGCCTTGATAGGCTCAACCTATATCGCGAAGCATCATGATTAACGAAATCCCTCTAGTATTATTTCTTTGGGCGGGGGCATGTTTATTCGCCATCGGATTTAGTATGTTGATCCTAAAACGGAACGCTATTTTCGTGTTGATGGGGATTGAGTTGATGTTGAATGCGGCCAACTTGAATTTGATTGCTTTTTCGCGTCAGGATACTACGAACCAAGGATTGTTATTGGGTATTTTCGTGTTGGTGGTAGGGGTTTGTGAAATGGCCGTTGCTTTGGCTTTGGTAATTCAGGCTTACCGACAATTCCAGCACATTGATTTAGGTCGTTTCAAATCGAGAAACTAAGCCTTTTCGTCTAGCCAAATTTTAATTTGTTTGCGTAGCATTGGCGTCTTGGCTTTGCCTGCCACTTTTTCCAATTCTTCCACGGGCGCATCATACATATGGCGTATCGTACCAAAGTGTTTCAGGAGTTTTTGTGCTGTCAGTTTTCCGATTCCCTCAAGCTCTTCCAATTGACTAACCAAAAAGTTTCTACTTCGTCGATTTCGATGGGCCGTGATACCAAATCGGTGTGCCTCATCGCGTAATTGCTGGATTAATTTCAGCGACTCCGATTTCTTATCTATATACACAGGTAGGCTGTCCTCTGGGAAATAGATTTCTTCGAGTCTTTTGGCAATACCGATGATCGGGATTTTCCCATAAAGGCCAATCGCTTTCAACGCATCACACGCGGAACTTAATTGGCCTTTACCTCCATCGACAATAATGAGGTCGGGTAATTCGGCTTCTTCTTCGAGGAGTCGTGTGTACCGACGCGTGATTACTTCGTGCATAGTTGCGAAGTCATCGGGGCCTTCTACAGTTCTTGGTGTGAACAAACGGTATTCCTTTTTAGCGGCTTGCGCTTGGATGAAACAAACCATGGCAGAAACGGGATTCGTCCCTTGTAGGTTCGAGTTATCGAAACATTCAATGCGTTTGGGTAATTGGGTTAAGCGCAAATCATTTTTGAGCTTGAGCATCACGCGCATTTTTCGATCGCCTCCACTTTCCTCCGCTGCTTTGCGGTCGGCCTTTTCTTTCCGGAAATACAAGACGTTTTTGAGGGACATGTCCAACAGCTTTTTCTTGTCACCCATTTGGGGAATCGTATTTTTGGCCCCCTGAAATTCGATGGCCATGGGAATATTGGTCAGGATCTCTTTGGCTTCGCTATGAAATTGTTCGCGTTTTTCCCAGATTAACATGGTTAATAGGTCCGACTCGTCTTCATTCAATTTTTTCTTGACTTCCCAGGTTTGCGATTGTAGGATGGTTCCGTTAATTACCTTCATGAAATTAATGTAGGCCAAAGATTCGTCGGAAACCATCGTAAACACGTCTACATCATGGATGGCGGGATTCACGACGGTTGATTTTGCTTGAAAGTTTTCGAGTAATTCCCATTTTTCTTTCCATTCTTGAGCCTCTTCAAATGCCATGCGTGCTGCGGCTTGTTGCATGCGCTCGAAAAACATGCTTTTCGGCTTTTGGTAATTACCTTTTAGGATGTTGGTAATTTGTTCGATGTAAATCTGGTAATCAGATTCGTTTTGAAGTCCTTCACAAGGACCTTTACAATTTCCAATGTGGTATTCGAGGCAAACCTTGAATTTTCCTTGCTCAATGTTAGTTGGCTTGAGTGCTAGCGAACATGTTCTTATAGGATAAAGCTGATGAATCATTTCAAGCAGCCCGTTCATGGCCTTTGGATTGGCGAAAGGGCCGAAGAAGGTACCCATGGAATGCTCAATTCGCCTCATTGTGAGGAGGCGAGGGAAGTGTTCATTCGTTAAGCAGATAAAAGGATAGGTTTTATCATCGCGTAGTAGAATGTTGTATTTAGGTTGGAATTGCTTAATCAGCGTATTCTCTAATAAGAGGGCATCAAATTCAGAATGCACGATGGTGAATTCAATTTTTTGAATTTGTTGGACCAAGCGTCGCGTTTTGGTATTATGGTTTTGAATACTTGTGAAATAGCTACTGACGCGGTTCTTGAGATTTTTGGCTTTACCAATGTAAATAATGGTGTCATTTTCGTCGAAATAGCGATATACTCCCGGTTGGTCTGGAAGTGTAGGTAATATGCTTTTCGGATCAAAATTTGGCATGCATCAAAATTAGGGATAAATATGGAAACCGCTTTTGGATTTTTTGGACAATTGTAAAATTTAGACAAAGCGCAGGTTATGGTCTGTTTGTAGGACTATTAGCCGATTTGGTCGCAGGATTTGTAATCGTTTACATCGCGTTTTTTCTGTTTTTTGAATTTTCTATTGTATTTATATGATAAAATAAATGTCTCAAAAGGTGCTTTTGCGGAATAAATGACATTTTTGCTTCAAAAAGTGAAAAAATATCAAGTAAATACTTGCAAGAGTTCGTGGGTTTATACATATTTGAGAGATTGGAACAGCATAGAACAGTTGTGATATTGTATGATTCCGATAAAATGAAAGATTAACTTCTAAACCTATTTATTGTATTATTTAAAGAAGAACTTTTAAACCTAATTTAACTTATAAAATGAAGCTATTGATTAACTAAAAAAAGAAAGGAGACCCATTATTGAAACAAAAACTGGATTAAAAACTATTAAATCTTATTTAGAAAACTAATTAAAACGTATTATGAAAAACAATTTTTACCAAAGTCTTCGAAGCTTCTTATTGCTCGCGATTGTGATGCTAGGGAGTTTTTCGTCATTTGCGCAGGATCGTAAGGTAACTGGTAAAGTTACGGATGCGAACTCTGAAGGTATTCCAGGAGTAAGTGTTGCTGTAAAAGGAACAAACTCTGGAGCTACTACTGATGCTAATGGTGCATTTACGGTTACAGTAAAATCGGGTAACGCTGTCTTGAATATTTCAGCAGTAGGTTACAAAACAAAATCTGTTTCAGTTGGATCTCAATCTTCTATCGCTGTTTCTTTAGATGAAGATGTAAGTCAATTGAGTGAGGTAATCGTAACAGGTTACTCAGTAACAAACAAGAAAGAGTCTACAGCGGCAGCTTCGATCGTTAAAGCGGCAGATTTGCAAATTGCACCTACGGGTAACGTTGAGCAAATGTTGCAAGGTCGTGTATCAGGGGTAACTTTGATCACAAACGGTCAGCCAGGAACTAACTCAATCATTCGTGTACGTGGTTTTGGTGCCTTTGGTGGTAACGAGCCATTATATGTAGTGGATGGTGTTCCAGTAGGTTCAACTGATTTCTTATCTCCAGATGATATCGAGTCTACAACGGTATTGAAAGATGCGGCTGCGGCTTCTATCTATGGTGCTCGTGCTGCCAATGGTGTAATTGTTTACACTACGAAGCAAGGTTCACGTGGTAAAAAAGGTTTGAATATCACTTACAATGGTACATATGGTGTTACAGATCCAAACGTTGCAGGTGCTCCAAAAATGTTGACTCCACAAGAGCAAGCAGATTGGACACACGTAGCATACCGTAACAATGCGGCAGCTAACGGAACAGCGGTTTCTTATACACACCCTCAATATGGTACAGCTGCACAAGCAGTTATTCCTACTTATTTGCATGCAAATGGTGCTAATGGTGTTAATAACATCGATTTAGCGGCAATCACTGCTGCACATGCTGCTAACCCAGAAGGTGTTTTCTTAATTAAAGCAAACATGGCTGGTACAAACTGGTACGATGAGATTACACGTTTAGGTGGAACTCAACGTCACTCGTTAGGTATCTCGGGTGGTACTGAGGCTGGACGTTTCTACTTAGGATTGTCAGGTCAACAACAAGACGGTATCTTGATTCAGAATGATTTCAAGCGTTATTCAGCTCGTTTTAACTCAGAATTCAATTTGAGCAAAAAAGTTAAAGTAGGCGAAAACATGCAGTTTACTTATCGTTCAGTTCGTGGTCAAGCAGGTGGTAATGGTGGTTTAGGTGTTGCTGGTGATGAATCAGTAATCTTGTCTGCTTACCGTATGCCAACTGTTATTCCGGTATTTGATGAGTTTGGAGCTTATGCTTCTACAAAGGCTGCAGGTTTTAACAACCCACGTAACCCAGTTCGTCAAATTGTGTTGAACAACTCAAATGACCAAAACTACACAGCCTCAGGAGTTGGTAATATCTATGTTGACTATGAGCCAATCAAAGATTTGACAATCCGTTCTAGCATTGGTGGTCAATACAACTCTTCAGCATATGTGAACTACAACTATCGTTATTTGGGTGATTCAGAGCCAGAAGCTTCGAATTCATTCTCAGAAGGTCAGAACTATTCATTTGCTTGGGTATTCACAAATACAGCGAACTACAAATACCAATGGAGAAAACATGGTTTTAAAGTTTTAGCTGGTTTAGAAGCATTGAATACAGGATATGGTCGTTCAATCAACGGTTCAGGTATCAATCCATTCTCAATGGACTTGGATTTCGTAACCATGAACTCTGTACAATCTCCTGTAGTTACATCTAACTTATTCTCGGGTGTGAATTTCTATTCAGTATTCGGAAAATTAGATTACAACTTTAATGAGAAGTATTACTTCACAGGTGTTGTTCGTCGTGACGGATCATCTCGTTTCGGTTCTGAGAATCGTTACGGTATTTTCCCTGCATTCTCTGCAGCTTGGCGTGTGACATCGGAAGAATTCATGAAGGATCTTCCATCAATCACAGATTTGAAAATCCGTGGTGGTTGGGGTACAATGGGTAACTCAAACAACGTAGACCCAGCTAACCAGTACTCTTTATATGCTGCTAACAAAGGGAACTCTTACTATGCAATTGATGGTCAATCATCAGGAGCAAACGAAGGATACTACCGTTCTCGTATCGGTAACCCTGCTGCGAAATGGGAAACTGCTGTAACGTCTAACCTTGGTGTTGATGCAACATTGTTAAACGGTAAGTGGGAAGTTGTATTTGATATCTGGAGAAAAGATACAGAAGATTTGTTATTCAACGTGCCACTTCCGGCAGTAGTTGGATCTGCAGCTTCTGCACCTTCAGTTAACGTTGCAAAAATGCGTAACCAAGGTATCGATATGCAAATTATCAACCGTGGTAACTTGACTTCAGACATTAAGTATGATTTGACATTTAACAATTCATTCTTGAAAAACGAAATCGTACAATTTGCTCCAGGTATCACAAACTTAGTTGGTGGTGCATTCCGTGGAATTACGCCAATTCGTATGGAAGTAGGTCGTTCATTATCTTCATTCTACGGATACCAAGTAATTGGTTACTTCAACTCAGCTGCTGAGGTTGCTTCGGCTCCAGCTCAGTCAGGTGCAGGTGTAGGTCGTTTCCGTTATGCGGATATGAATGGTGATGGTAAAATTGATCCATCTGACCGTACATACTTAGGTTCACCAGTTCCAACTTATACGGGTGGTGTGAACGTAGGGTTGACTTACAAAGATTTTGATTTGAATATGTACTTATATGCTTCAGCTGGTAACAAAATTTGGAACCAATCGAAGTGGTTTACTGACTTCTTTGGAACATTTGAAGGATCAGGAAAAGGTGTACGTGCGAAAAACTCTTGGACTCCAGCTTTAGGAAACGCTGCTGAGGCTCCAATTTGGGAATCTGCTTCGAACATCTCTACTTCAGCTGCTGAGAACTCTTGGTACGTAGAAGACGGTGATTACATCCGTTTGCAAAACATCTCTTTAGGATACCGTATTCCAAAGAATATCATTTCTAAAATCGGTGTGAAGAGTGCTAAGTTGACACTTTCGGCTAATAACTTGTTTACTTTAACTAAGTACAAAGGTTTAGATCCAGGTGTTGGTGGAGCGGCTGATACAAGCTTTGGTATTGACGTAGGTAACTACCCAGTTACGCGTTCATTCAACGCTTCGATCAACTTGAATTTCTAATTTAGCGAAAGCCAATTTTAAAGATTAAGAACATGAAAAAATATCAGATTTTAAAGCGATTAAGTTTAGTAAGTGCGTCAGCGTTTATGTTGACATTCGCTTGTAAGGATCAGTTTTTAGAGGTGCCGCCAACAGCTTCATTAGCTCAAGCGCAGTTGTCTTCTAAGGCTGGTGTTGAGGGTGCCTTGATTGGTACTTACGCGCAGTTAGCTGCTAAAGGATTCTCTCGTTTAGCTGCACCTACGAACTGGGTGTGGGGTTCTATTCGTGGTGGTGAGAGTAATAAGGGTACTGACCCAGGTGATTACTCAAACATCAACGTAATGCAACGTTACGAGGTTTCTCCAACGGACGGTGACTTGAACTCTACATGGCAAGCGAAATATGAAGGTATTGCGCGTGCAAATGCAACGATTAACTTAGCGAATGGTTCTACGCAATTATCTGCTTCAGATAAAACACGTATCGTAGCTGAGGCTCGTTTCTTGCGTGCTCACTTCTATTTTGAGTTGAAGCGTTTATTCGGTTCAGCACCTTACGTAGATGAGACAATCGATTACGGTAAAGGTATCGAGAAAGTGGTTGCGACTGCAGACTTATACCCTAAGATCGAAGCTGACATGAAGTTTGCTTATGACAACTTGCCAGAGGTTTCTTCTTCTGCAGGTCGTGCAAACAAATGGGCTGCTGGTGCTTATTTAGGAAAGATCTATTTGTATCAAGCTAAATTTGCTGATGCGAAAGCAATCTTCACTACGGTAATCGCTAATGGTAAAACTACGAATGGTAAAAAATACGGCTTAGTTACAAAGTTTGCTGAAATCTTCAATGCGGAGAATGACAATAACGAAGAAGCAGTATTTGCTATTCAATCATCTATGAATACGGGTAACGTGAACAACGCCAATGGTTTCGATGACTTGAACTACCCATACAATACGGGTTCTGATGGTCCAGGTAACTGCTGCGGGTTCTTTGCTCCATCATTCTCGATGGCAAATGCTTACCGTGTTTCTGCTGATGGTCTTCCATTATTGGGAGAGCAAGCTGATGGTACTCCAGATTATAACTTAGCTGCTAACGCAGTGAAAAATGACTATGGTGTAACTTCTGCTTCTCCATTTACTGAAGATGCTGATCCATTAGATCCACGTATTGACCATACAATCGGTCGTCGTGGTATCCAATACTTAGACTGGATCGAGCACCCAGGTGCAAACTGGATTCGTAACCAACCTTATTCAGGTCCTTACTCAGTGAAAAAATCAGTATACTACAAGCGTCAAGAGAATACATTAACTGATGGTTCTTCTTGGACTCGTGGTTATGCTACGATGAACTTCAACATCATCCGTTTCGCAGACGTATTGTTGATGGCTGCTGAGGCTGAAATCGAAGCAGGTAGCTTGTCTACTGCTTTAGGTTACATCAACCAAGTTCGTTCTCGTGCTGCAAATCCAGCTGGATTTGTTAAAAACGCGAAAACAGGTGCCAACGAAGCTAACTACGTAATCTCTACGTATTCTTCTTTAGGCGACCAAGCAAGCGCTCGTAAGATCGTTCGTATGGAGCGTTTATTAGAATTAGCGACTGAAGGTCACCGTTTCTTCGACTTAGTTCGTTGGGGTAATGCAAACAAAACTTTGAATGCATACTTGAAATACGAATCTAAGTGGTTAGTAACGAAATTTGGTGGTGCATCTTACCAAGATACTGATGCATTATTGCCAATTCCTCAAGCACAAATTGATATTCAAGGAACTTCTGTATTGAAGCAAAACCCTGGTTATTAATCGTTTGATTTTAGTTTAAAAAAGGTGGGGAGAAGTCCTCACCTTTTTTTATTTTAGTAGTTCAATGTTTAACATCAATATGTACACGCGCTTACTATCTGCCTTCATTATTTTATGCCTATTTGCAGCCTGCAAAAACAAAACTACTTTTGAACAACTTTCTGGTGATGATACCGGTATTCATTTTTCAAATACGATCGCTGAAAACGATACGTTGAATATTTTGAAGTATGAATACCTATACAATGGAAGTGGGGTTGGAATGGGTGATTTTAATCAAGACGGCTTACTCGATTTATTCTTTTCAGGTAGTCAAGCTAATGGCACTTTATACCTCAATAAAGGCCAAATGAAATTCGAAGATATTTCTAAATCTGCGGGTATCGATACCAAGAATCGCTGGTGTTCTGGCGTATCCGTCGTGGACATCAATGGTGATGGCCTGTTGGATATCTACGTATCAGCAACCATGAAAATGTCAATTCACGATCGTGAAAATATGCTTTTTGTTAATCAAGGGGTTAAAAATGGCATGCCATCCTTCAAAGAAATGGGTGCCGAATATGGTGTAAACGACGCTGGCCATAGCGAACATACGGCTTTCTTCGATTACGACCGTGATGGCGATTTGGATATGTATGTACTGACAGATGTTATCGATCAATTCCCTTCTTTATATCGCGCCAAAGTTACGGATGGATCTTATCCAAATACAGACCGACTATACCGCAACGATTGGTCCAAAGAAAAAGGACATCCCGTTTATACGAATGTTTCAAAGGAAGCAGGAATTACCATTGAAGGATATGGTTTAGGCATTAATATTTGTGATATCAATCAAGACAATTGGCCTGATATCTATGTGACAAATGATTATGTATCAGATGATATTTTATACATCAATAACCATGACGGTACTTTTACTGATCAAGCAAAAAACTATTTTAAGCACACTAGCTTGAGTGCTATGGGGAATGACGTTGCCGACGTCAATAATGATGGCTTGCAAGATATTGTTGCTTTAGACATGTTACCTAAAGATAATGAGCGCAAGAAACAATTAGCCCCACCTAATAGCTATCAAGCCTATCAGAATTCTGATTTATATGGGTATACGTATCAATACATGCGCAATACTTTGCAAATAAATGCGGGGAAAAACGATGCAGGTCAGGCTCTGCCATTTCAAGAGGTCAGTCTCTTAGCGGGTGTTTCGGAAACAGAATGGAGTTGGTGTCCTTCTCTAGCTGATTTCGATAATGATGGATACCGCGATTTATTAATTACGAATGGTTTTCCACGGGATGTTACGGATCGTGATTTTATGTCCTATCGGGCAGATGCGCAGCAATTAGCTTCAGATGCTGTTTTACTGGAGCAAATGCCTGTCATCAAGGTTAAAAATTATGCCTTTAAAAATAAAGGTGGATTGAAATTCGAGGATGTTAGTTCTGCCTGGGGGATTACAGTTCCTTCTTTTTCCAATGGTGCCGCCTATGGCGACCTGGATAATGATGGTGACCTCGATTATGTCGTGAATAATATCAACGATGAAGCTTTCGTCTATAAAAATAACACGATGGAAGAAACGCCAGAAAAAGGCCGGTATTTGCGTGTGAGTTTTGAAGGAAAAGGCTTGAATAAAGGTGGACTTGGTGCACGGATTGAAGGGGTATTTGTCGACGGGACTCATTTTTATTATGAAAACAATCCCTATAGAGGTTATTTGTCTAGCGTTGAACCTGTCGCTCACATCGGGCTTGGCGCCAAACAGAAAATTAAGGAGTTACGGATTATTTGGCCAAATGATTCTATGCAAGTCATTACGAATCCAGGGAATAACCAATTAATTAAGGCCTCCATCGCAAAAGCTAATTTGCCATACCAGTCTTTGTTTTCCCAAGATCCAAGCTTGTTTAGTGATGTAAGTGATCGCGTTCAATTGACCGACATTCACAAGGAAATGGATTTTATCGATTTTAATTTCCAAAGTACAATGCCACACAAAATGTCCCAATTAGGACCTGGGGCATCGGTCGGTGATGTTAACGGCGATGGTCGGGAAGATTTGTTTGTGGGTGGAGCCAAATTTTATTCAGGGACATTTTATCTCCAACAAGCAAGTGGAACCTTTACCCGCAAGTATTTAGAGGGAGCATATGACGCACCAAAGAAATTAGGAGAGGATCTAGGAAGTTTGTTAGTTGACATGGACCAAGATGGAGATTTAGATCTTTATGTTGCGCGAGGAGGAACCGAGGAGAAAATAGGTTCAAACAGCTCTCAAGATGTAATCTATGTAAACGATGGGAAAGGCAATTTTACCTTACAATCCGCAGCATTGCCGGTATTCACAGAAAGTAATTCTGCCGTTCGTGCGGCTGATGTTGACCATGATGGCGATTTAGATTTATTCGTAAGCGGTCGTAATGTGCCTTTCCAATACCCCAAAGGTACCGTATCGCGCTTGTTAAGGAATGACTCGAAGCCCGGATCAATCCATTTCGTTGACGTGACGAAATCGATGGCGCCTGAACTTTTACAGGAAGCAATGCTTTGCGATGCAGTTTGGACTGATTACAATCAAGATGGTTGGCAAGATTTAGTGGTGGCAGGAGAATTTACACCCATACAAATTTTTCAAAATACCAAAGGTCATTTGAAGAAGTTGACTGACACAGGTTTGGAGCAGGCAACGGGTTTATGGGGTTCGATTATTTCGGCCGATTTTGACCAAGATGGCGACATGGATTTTGTGGCAGGAAATATGGGTAAAAATACCTTGCTTCGCGCAAACGCAAAACAACCTGTTGAGGTATTGCATGGAGATTTAGATGGGAATGGTGTTTATGATGTATTTCCTTTTGTTTACTTCCAAAATGCGTCAGGGACTTACGTTTCTGCTCCCTTGTTTGGGAAAGATGATACACACAAACAAATGAATTCGACACGCCCTCGTTTCGTTTATTACAAGGATTTTGGAAAGGTAACACAAGAAACGTTTTTGAATGATTCCGAAAAGAAGAAAGCAAATAAACTGAAGCTGACTGAAAATGCTTCCATGTACATCGAGAACAAAGGACAAGGCAAGTTTGAAATGCATGAATTGCCTGTAATGGCGCAAGTCTCAGCAATGAATGGTATGCAAGTGGTGGATGTGAACGCGGATGGCTACTTAGATATCTTGTACATCGGGAATAATTATGGTAACGAAGTGTCTATGGGCCGCTACGATGCTTCAAGTGGAGGTGTATTGCTCGGAGGCCCTAATGGATTTACTTACCGCAACCAATCGGGACTATTTGTTCCAGGCGATGCCAAAGCTTTAGTAGGCATTCAAATCGGGAATGAATTAGCCTATGTGGCCTTGCAGAATAGAGGTGCCATGAAGGTTTTTAAACCGAAAGGGTCTTACGTGAAGGCTGCTGTTAAATCAGGCACCGATTATACATATAGTTTTAAAGGGCATAAACAAAAGATTGCCTGGACTTTTGGCTCATCGTATTTGAGCCAGAGCGGTCAATCGCAGGCCTTCATCCCCATGGGAGCCAAATTAGTGCAATAGATTTTTGATGTAATGCATTTGTAAGCCAGGAGGTATTTTATCTCCTGGCTTTCTTTTGCCAAATTGATAATTTCCTACGAGGATATCGATGTCTCCATCTTTATCTACATCACCAGCGTCCATAACAATGTAATGAGCTCCCGCGGGTACGCCGAGGTTGCTGACTTTAAAAGTTAGGTTGCCTTGATTTTGAAAGTATAGAAATCCTTCATTTTTTCCATGATCATTTTCCGCAAAAAAGGCAATCATCGCCAAATCTAGATCTCCATCTTGATCAAAGTCGCGTGCAACAGTTTTGGAAGCACCATATGCCGGGAAGAAGTACGATTCTTTGAAATTATTTCTTCCATCATTCAAGTAAATATGTACGCCATGAAACGCTTTTTTCGAGAAAGAATAGTCGGCATTATCCCCATTTGAAACGATTATATCAGCATGCCCGTCCTTGTTCATGTCGGCGACTTCCATGTAACTACTGCCAAATACGGCATCAAATTGCAGGAGCGGCTTTTCAATAAATAAGCCTTTGCCTTTGTTGATAAACAGCGAGACACCTTCGCGGGCCTGTGCCGTTAATACCATGATATCGGGTTTTCCTTCACCTGTAAAGTCCCGAATAACGACATTGCGCGCTCCTGCTTGTATTTTTAGGGGATGGATGCTTTTGTTTTTGCCGTCGACCCAAATTAATTGACCTTGTTCAAATCCATATTCACAAAGCACATAATCCTGTACCCCATCTTCGTTTAGATCTGCGACTTGCAAATCTACCGGACGCTTAAGCGAATCCAAAATGACAACAGCTTGATTGCCCTGTAATTCGTGTAGTGTGCCTAGCTTTTGGTCATTGGGGTACATTTTGCCTATTCCTGTTAAGAATGTTCGGGCTCCAACAAACTGCGTAGATACATTGGCACTACGTGTGGCAATTTGTTTTCCTGCCTTTAGATTTTTATCTAAAATAACAGTCTGATGTGTTCGCATACCCACCCAAACTTCCGGTTTGGTTGGGTGTATTTTAATGGAGGTAACTCCTGCTATTATATCATTGGGGGTAATGTATTCTTTAACCTCAAAATGAAAAGGTTCGACTGAAATAGGTTCTTTTTTCTTCTGAGGAATAGCTTTTGCTGGTGCATTGCGTGTATAATAATTAACAATCGCTTGCCAATCTTCTTGTGAGATGCTGGGTGTTTCCGGATAAATATTTAATTGCATCGCGCTTTGAAATTGCTCATCTGATAAACGAGTCATTAATTCAAAACGATTGCCTAAACCCAAACGATAGGACATTTCAGGTAATACCCCTGTTTCCCATGTCTTTTTATCTAAGAGGCTTGGGTCCGGAAATTTATGGCAGGAAGCACATGTTTTTTTGGCAATCGCTTCTTCCTTCTCCTCTTGGGTTTGTTGGCAACTGATTATTAGTACACTAAGTAGGCAAATGTATAAAAGGGATCTCATCTCAAATATTAAGGAGCTATGGTCGCTGTGGAATCAACGGCAACACGGCCATTACAGCTAAAGTCAAAGGCAAAGTTTTCCGGTTTGATAAAAGGCATTTTTCGATACCCTTCGATGGCAAGTGTTTGATCCGCATAAACTTTTTCCATGAATTTAGCATAGGCTGGCATGGCCATTTTAGCACCTTGACCTAAAGCCAAACTACGGAAGTGAATGCTTCGGTCATCACCGCCCACCCAGACACCGGCAACCAATTTTTGTGTGACACCCATGAACCAGCCATCCGAGTAATTCGATGTGGTACCGGTTTTGGCTCCAATCTCATTTCCTGCTACAATGGAAGTTCTTTTCAAACCTTCTGCGGTTCCTCCAGGTTCTTGTACGGCACCTTGCAACATATAGGTCATTAAATAAGCCGTTTCAGGCTTAATTGCCGCTTTCACTGGGGGAGAGTATTCACGCAATACATTTCCCACTTTGTCGGTAATTCGTAACACTAAGATTGGATCAATTTTTTCTCCACCATTGGCTAAGGTACTATAGCCTGAAACTTGCTCAAATAAGGAAACTTCAGACGCTCCCAAACATAATGAGGGAACTTCATGCAATGGGCTTTCAATTCCGCATTTATGTGCAAATTCAGCTATTTTGTCGGGGCCTAATTGTTTCATTAATTTCGCCGAAATGGAGTTGATGGATAATCCCATCGCCCGACGCATTTTCATGTTTTGATAGCTGTATTTTCCGTCTGAGTTTTGAGGTGTCCACGTTCCGCCACTTAATCCATCTTCCTCACCAAATGTCACAGGCTCATCCACCAATTCATCGCAAGGGGTCACGATTTCATTTTCAATGGCCGCGCCATAAACGAAGGGTTTAAAGGTAGAGCCGGGTTGGCGCTTACTCTGCGAAATGTGGTCGAATTTGAAGTATTTGTAATTAATTCCTCCGATCCAAGCTTTCACGTGACCATTCATGGGATCCATCGCCATCATCCCGCAATTCAAAATACGTTTATAATAGTTCAACGAATCCATCGGACTCAAAGTTGTATCCTTGTCACCATCCCAGGTAAATACCGTCATTTTAATCGGGCGTCTTAATTCTTCCCAAACTTTAAACTCATCGTTGTTATAAGCGCTCATCAAGTCCCGATAGCGTTGCGTACGCTTCATCGCATCTTTCAAGAATCCTTTGATTTCTTTCATCTCTTCATTGACCCAAGGATTTCTTCCTCGCCAATGATCATAAAAAAGCTTCTGTTCCGCGCGCATGTGCTCCTGCATAGATTCTTCTGCATATTTTTGCATGCGAGAATCAATACTCGTGTAAATGCGCAATCCGCTCGTGTAGAGATTTAATTGTTGGTCCTCTGGCCGATCTTGATTCAACTCTTTGATAGCTGATAATACTTGTTGGCGTATCGCTTCTCTGAAATAGGGTGCTGCCCCAGTGTTTTGATTCTCCACGCGGTAATGTAAATTCAAGTCCTCTGCCTGAAGTTTTGGTAAATCATCTTCGGTGATGAATTCGTATTTGGCCAATTGGCCTAAAACTACATTCCGACGTTCCAACGTGCGTTCGGGCCGAACACGAGGATCATACAAGGAAGGGTTTTGAAGTAAACCAATCAGCGTTGCTGCCTCGGTTAGGCTGACGTCTTTGAGTTCTTTTTGGAAATAGGTCCGACAAGCAACTTGAATTCCGTAGGCATTGTTACCAAAACTCACTTCGTTCAAGTACATCGCCATGATTTCTTGCTTGGTGTAGCGACGTTCCAAGCGGATGGCTAAAATCCATTCTTTTACTTTGGCAACAACCGTTCTCACGCCATCAATTTTCATCAATAATCCCATGTATACGGGATCATCTTCGCCAAATTCCATTGAACGCGTATGAAACAAATTTTTCGCCAATTGCTGAGAAATGGTACTCCCGCCGCCAGAAGTTCCTAAGGTAAACACAACGCGAAACATAGATCGAATATCAATCCCTGAGTGTGCTGTAAATCGGGCATCCTCTGTTGAAATAAGCGTGTGCACGATGTTATCAGGTAATTCCTCGAACTCCAAGGGATTTCGATTTTCCCTAAAATACTTGCCTATTTCTTGGCCATCTTCTGAAATGATAAGCGATGCGACCTGGCTTTTCGGATTTTCTAATTCATACAAACTCGGCATGCCTCCAAACAACCACAAGAAATTGTAATTGACGGCAACGATAAGTAAAATGATTCCCAGGGTTGAGCCTAGAAAGAATCTGTATAAGAATCGAATGATTTTTTCGTATTTCCCAGTTTCAAACATGCTTAATTATTTTTAGGGATGGCATTAATTCGCGCTTCCGCTTCCGCTTTGAGTGGACTCAAGGGGAAAAGCTGAACAAATTGTTTCAATATTTTCAAATACTCCGTTGGGTTTTTTAAACCCGCCTGGCATAATGCACTTAAAAATACGATTTTATCTTCCGATTTACTACCTGGAAAATTGACCCGCATTTGTTGGCACGCCTGCAATGACTCAGAAAATGCATTAGACTTGAATAGGAGATAGGCTGCTTCATAAGCCTTTTCCGCTTGTTGTTCTTTGCTGTCTGTCAGCGCTCCTGTCTCTAATTTGAGAATAGTTAACTTATAAATTGAATCAGGGAAGCGGTCAAAAAGTTGTGTCCGAAAATAAGTTTTCGCTTGTTTGTTTTCTGCGCTTAGGTAACTCAAATAAAGGGCTTCTGCCTCATAACTGGTGTAAGGGAATTCCGTCAAAAGTCGTTTCAGAGGCACACGAGCAAGGGCATTGTCTTCCATTTGAGTCTTACAATATTTACCTAAATCAAATAATGCTTGCTCTTTGATTTTATTGGATACTAGTAATTTTGAATCTGTTGTAGGGAGGCTCGCTAACCAAATTCCCAACGAGTCCGTGCTCATCTGCGCGTCTGGAATTTTAGTCGATTCGTTAATAACAACCGCTTGATTCACGTTGGGAATCATAGATGCGCTTTGTTTGTTTTTTCGGTTCCAAAAATCCTCCAAATTTCGAATTCCCCATTTCATGCTGAACTCTTGCTCGCCTTTGATTCGAGCCTGTTCATTGTAGAAATAAAAGCTTTGTTGCTCCGGCGTTGCTGGTCTGCGCGTGAAGGTTGCCAGCGTTTTCTGCGGTTGTGCCTGACTTTTTTGGATCGAATCGCTTCGCTGATTCTTCTTTAATTGAGCCTGCTTGTAAAGATTTTGTAGTTGGCTTAAGGGCAATTTGGCCAGTTTTTGCAATGAATCTTCCTGCACGATTTTGCGGTCCAACAAGATATATTGATTCCAATCTTTTTTCAATTTCTGCGCCTTGGAGTAGGAAGGATGTGTGCTCAATAAGCTGATCGCTGCAGAATCGAAATAGGCGGAAGCTCGTGCATAATCTTGAATTTGATAAGCAAAAAGATTCGCTAATTGGAAATACAATTCTCCTTTGTTTGGATTGTTTTGGGTGGCTTTTTCCCAGGCATTTTTAGCCTGTTTTAAATCCTTTTGTTCCATGTAAATTCGACCCATGGCAACATAAATTTCCGATTTCTGATCTTCGTTTTTGGGGTCTGCCAACAGTCTTTCGAGTGCAGGGATGGACTGATCTAAAGATTTGTAGGCGATGTTAGCACGCAATGTCAAAGTATAATTTGACTTTTGGCGCATGCTGTTTTGGTATGCTTGCTTGGCTAGTCCTAATTGATTAATTCGTTCATTTAGTTGGCCTAAAATGAAATATAGTCGACTTCTATCACTCCGATTTTTCGTCCTTTCAGCTACTTGGTTTAAGAGCGAAATGCATGCGTTAGTTTCACCTTTTTGTTGGTGTTCATATGCCTTAATCAATTGGAAATCTCCACCAATCAATTCGTTTTCGAGCAAAAAGCTTTCTGTTTTCTCGGCAGATTCAAAGTCGTTTTGCATCAGGTATATCTGAAACAAAAGCGTCAAAGCTTTACTTTGCGTTTTTTTATCAGGATCGAGTGTATTGATGTATTTTAGTGTCTCGATGGCATTTTTATAATCGCGCTGTAATAGTCGACCCTCCGCAATGAGTAAATAGGCGTCGTCTAAATAGGCCGAGTTTTGATGTCGGTCGATGACCAAAGAGGCCTTCCGGATCAAATTGCCAATTTCTAGTTTGTGCGTGATGCCAAAGGTGGAATCAACAGGAGCAATGATGGGTAATTCAGACGCGTAGTTTTCCGTGCGTTCTTCTACAAGCTGTTTGTGTAAGGTGATTAGCAGTCGGTCGGCCTGCCAAATAGCATTGTATTTGGCGTTGATATTATGAAAAGTTACGGCAGCAGGTTTGCTGCTGTGCTGGGAACAGCTCCAGGTAACCAATAACACCAAAACAAAGGCAAGAATCCGAATCATGAAATGTAACGCATACAATTTTCAAATTTACAATATATATAAATGAAAAAGCCATAAATTTAGTGTGTGGACGAAGGATTATTTTTAAAAATATGCAATCATATCAGCGATTTATTGGAGCAGCATTTCAAATGTTGGTGACAATTTTGGGAGGGGTCTATCTGGGTCGCTATTTAGATGCCTATTTCCACACCCATACACCTTGGTTTACGCTGGGATTTTCATTGGGATCCATTGCATTTGCGATGCTTGCATTGATCAAAAGTCTCCCCAAATAATTCGCAAAATATTCCGTAAATTGCTGTTATTTTTCATGTTAAACTCGCATTAGCGTGTTCGAAGGTCGCCGATTAATTCTATTTCTTGTTTTTGTGAGCATCGGGCTGGTGTTCATCGGGAAGCTGTTTTATTTGCAGTTGCTCGATGATACCTATGAAAAGGCGGCGGATAATAATGCGATTCGTAAAATCATTCAAGTTCCTTTTCGTGGAGAAGTCTACGATCGTAAGGGCAAATTGATTGTTTATAATACGCCAGTTTATGATGTATATATTACGCCTCGGAAGGCGGTGGTCCAGGATACGAACCGATTTTGTAAGCTATTTGGTGTAACGAGAGGCTATTTTGATACGGTGACGAAACAAGCACGCGCTTATTCTCGCGTGAAGCCTTCCCTGTTTTTAAAACATTTGACCAAAGAAGACTTTGCTCGAATTCAAGATGCCATGGTCGATTACCCGGGCTTTTCGATTACAACAACAGCTTTTAGAACCTATCAGTCCATCGCGTTTTCGAATGCCTTGGGATATGTTGCGGAGATCAATCCGAATTCACTCAAAGATCAGCGGGATGATTATTACCGACAAGGGGATTATGTAGGGATTTCAGGTATTGAGTCCTATTATGAAGATGTTTTGCGGGGCCAAAGAGGGGTGAAATACCGCATGGTGAATAGCAATGGGGTTGAAAAAGGAGATTACAAAAAAGGAAAACTGGATGTTAATCCGGTTGCCGGGAAAAACCTCTACACAAGTATCGATATACGATTACAAGAGTATGCGGATAGCCTGATGATGCACAAGGTGGGAAGTGTGGTTGCGATTGAACCTTCTACAGGTGAGATTTTGACGATGGTTTCTGCACCATCTTATGACCCCAGTTTATTAGCTGGACGGAATTTCTCTAAGTATTATCAGAAATTAGCCTTGGATCCTTTAAAGCCTTTGATCAATCGGCCGCCATCTGCTTATTACCGCCCTGGTTCTACGTTTAAGTTGGTGCAAGCACTTGTAGGCCAACAATTAGGTATCATATCAGCGGGTTCTGTTTTTGGTCATGCGGGAGCTCCAGTCAAATGTCACTCGCACAATACTTCGCACAACGATTTACACAATGCGATTCAGTGGTCCTGCAACCCCTATTTTTACCATGCATTTCGGAAGATTTTGTATGATGGCACAACAGGGAATACCTTTGAGCGATCTGCTCAAGGCCTACAACGCTGGTCGGAATTAGTGGCAAATTTCGGTTTTGGTCGGAAATTAGGCGTTGATGTTAGCAATGAGAAAAAGGGTAATTTGCCTTCGGTGGATTATTACAATAAGGTTTATAAGGGCGAGAATACCTGGAAGTTTTCGAATATCTATTCCTTGAGCATAGGGGAAGGGGAGTTGGTGGTAAGTCCCCTGAAAATGGCGAATTTTGCTGCGATCATTGCGAATCGGGGTTGGTACATTCCTCCGCATTTAGTCAAAGGGATAGGGGAGAAGCGGACGATAGATCCTTTTTATAAGAATCCAGTTTCTGTTGGTGTAGATGCCAAATATTTCCCTGTGGTGATTCAAGGGATGCAAGATGCGGTTTTGCACGGAACGGTAGGAGCGGATGGTCGGATACCGGATATTACGATGTGCGGTAAGACGGGTACTTCGCAAAACAAAAAAGGAAAGGATCATTCAATTTTCATTGCATTTGCGCCCAAGGAAAATCCGAAAATTGCCATTGCGGTGTTTGTAGAGAATGCTGGTTTTGGTGGATTTGCTGCGGCACCGATTGCCTCTTTGATCATCGAAAAATATTTAAAAGGTCGGGTGGATCGTAAGGCTGTGGAGACGAAGTTTATGAACATGAGTTATTTGGCAAATGTGACGTATAATCGTCCTGTCAAAAAAGTCACAAGTGATAGTTTACGAAAATGAGTCAATCATCCGGATATATGGCAAGTCGCTTAGACTGGTGGAGCGTAGGCTTATATGCATTGTTTGTCCTGATGGGATGGATGAGCATTTATTCCGCTGTATATAATCCGGAGGCTCCCTTAGGGATATTTGATGCGGCTTTTTATACCTCAAATGCCGGGAAACAGTTAATTTGGATAGGGACGAGTTTTGTGCTGATCATGTTTATTTTTGCTTTGGATTTTCGTTTTTTTGAATCCTTCGCTCCAATGATTTATGGGCTTTTTATCGTCTTGCTGATATTGGTACCATTTCTGGGTGTCACGATTAATGGTTCTCACTCTTGGTTTAAAATAGGAACCGTGACGATTCAGCCAGCTGAATTTGCCAAAACTGCCACGGCACTTTTGCTAGCTAAATATCTCAATGATCCCCAGGTTAGTCTTATTCGTTTTCGTGATCAATGGAAAGCAGCCTTGATTATGGGGGTGCCCATTCTATTGATTATTGGCTCCAATGAAACGGGTTCTGCCTTGGTGTTTGTTTCTTTTGTCATCTTGTTATATCGGGAAGGTTTACCCGGCGAATATCCCGGTTTGTTATTGGGAGGTATCTTTTTATTCGTCAGTGCTTTGATCTTAAAACCCTTAACAATTTTTATTTTATTACTTATTATGGCGGGTATGTTGGTGCTTTTAATGCCGATTTACCTCCAACGCATGTATCAGACCTATGTAAAAATTGCATTGGGTATTTCTGTGATTATGTCGTTAGCCATGTTGGTGGAATGGGTTGTAAATAACGTGTTGAAGGAACACCAACGGAATCGGATTAAGGTTTTATTAGATCCTGATTTTGATCCGCGGGGCTTGGGGTATCAAGTGACACAGTCGAAAATTGCAATCGGTTCTGGTGGATTTTGGGGGAAAGGTTATTTAGGAGGTACGCAGACTAAATTTGATTTTGTACCCGAGCAGAGTACGGATTTTATCTTTTGCACCATCGGGGAAGAGTTTGGATTTATTGGGGTAGCTGGGATCATTATTTTATTTATGGTCTTCCTGTGGAGACTAATGTATTTGGCCGATTTGCAGCGTTCTCGCTTTGCAAGAGCCTATGGATTTGGCGTCGTGGGAATTTTATTCTTTCACTTTTTGGTGAATATTGGGATGACGATCGGTTTGATGCCTATCATGGGAATTCCTTTGCCCTTTTTTAGTTATGGAGGCTCATCCTTATGGTCCTTTACGATATTACTGTTTATCTTTTTAAAACTAGACTCTCACCGGTCGGATATGCTTTCTCGCTAGTATGGAAAACGAAAAAATTTCTTCCAAAGCCAAAATGTTAATTGCCGTGGCGGCACTCGGTTATTTTGTTGATGTGTATGACTTAATCTTATTTTCTGTTGTGCGCAACCCGAGTTTAAAGAGTTTGGGTTTACAAGGTCCAGAGCTGCTGAATCAAGGTTTAAACTTGATGAATGTCCAAATGGGTGGCATGCTTTTAGGGGGTATTTTATGGGGAATTTATGGTGACAAAAAAGGCCGTAAATCCGTGTTGTTTGGGTCGATTTTGTTGTATTCTTTGGCAAATGCCTTAAATGGTTGGGTTACGGATTTGAATACCTATGCCATTTTACGTTTTATTGCAGGTATAGGTTTAGCGGGTGAATTAGGTGCTGGAATTACGTTAGTAAACGAAACTTTGCCTCCTTCCAAGCGCGGGATTGGAACTTTGATTATAGCAGGTGTAGGAGCAGCGGGTGCTGTTTTTGCGCCCATCATTGCCAGTTTGAGTTCAGATCCAGAATGGTGGAGAACGTGCTACTTTATAGGTGGTGGTATGGGCTTAGCTTTGTTACTTCTTCGTTTAGGAACCTTCGAATCTTCCATGTATTCGCACATGGATGCCGGAGTTCAAAAGGGGAATTTCTTCCAATTGTTTTCGTCGGGCCCAACGTTTAAAAAGTATTTGTATTGCATTCTTATGGGCTTGCCTATTTGGTATATCATTGGGATTTTGGTCTTCTCAGCACCTGAAATCTTCAAAGGGAAAATAACTGCTGGTGATGCGATTATGTATTGTTACCTCGGATTAGCCGTTGGAGACTTTGCATCCGGTGCTTTGAGCCAATGGCTGAAGAGTCGGGGAAAAGCGGTTCTGACCTATTTGTTCATCGCAGTATTGCTTTGTGCCTATTATTTATTTGGGATGGCTGAAATTTCCAAGCTACAGGCAAATATCATGATCACCTTATTGGGATTCTTTGGGGGCTATTGGGCGGTATTTTTAACCTATTCTTCTGAGCAATTTGGGACGAATGTGCGCATGACGGTGACGACGACGGTGCCCAACTTTGTGCGGGGAGCTTTGATTCCCATCTCCTTGCTCTTTAAATTCCTAATTCCTTCAGTTGGCTTGATTCAATCGGCGGCCTATGTGGGAATTTTGTGTTTTGCTTTAGCCATTTTTGCGGTTTCTCAATTGAAAGAAACCTTTGGTAAATCCCTAGACTATACCGAATAATGGCGCTCATCTCAAAGAAAAAAGCTCCTTTCCGGATTAATAATCAGCTGCGCCGTTATTTGCACAAATACAATCGGGAGCATGCGATGAATATTTCCTACCAGGATTTATTGCGCTATGAGAATGCGATCGTCTTGTATGACAAGAATGGGCAAGATACGCTTTGGGAGACGGTATTTTATTCGCCTTCGGATCAGGAAGAGGTTTATGAGTCACTGAAACAGATATATGCCGATTTAAAAACGGATGGAAATGAAGAGGTAATCAAGCACTTGGTGATTGACCGCGTGGATTATTGCACCTATGGAAATACACATCCATTCCGAATTCGAATTGTGAATCGGGTAAATGATAATTTTGATTATTTCTACATCAAAATTGCAGATGCCTCTCGGGTGTATGGGCTGGAATTGGAGCATATTTTATCCCCAAATCGGATCAATTATGTCACTTACGACAATACATTGGTTGAGGAACATATTGCTGGAATTCCAGGCGATGCGTTCTTGAAGCAGGATTTAGAGAAAGATTTGGAGTCGCCCATTCGTTTGGCTAAAGAGTTCGTGAAATTCAATGAACGTTGCTTAGTTCAATTATTAGGCGATATGCACAGTGCCAATTTTGTGATTATAACCAATCCGGATTTTGAGGAAATCTATTATCGGATTCGCCCGATAGACTTTGACCAACAATGTTACGAAGGAAAGAAGTCGGTGTACATGCCCCAATATTTCAAGCAAAACAATTCCCTGATAGAGTTGGGGATGAAATACATGACGCCTGAATCCGTTTGGCAATACCAAATTGAGGAGCGCTCGATGATCGCGAGCCGATTAAAAAGTGAGAGTCAGCGGGTTTCCGATTTGATGACGGTTATGTCCAAAGATGACATTGCACCGGAAGAAAACATCGTACAGCTTAAAACTGAGTTAGCGAAGCATTATGATGACGAGCGTTTTTTGGCTTGTAAAACGATGGGAGAAATCGTTTGGAACAGCTTAGAGCTCGTGATGCGCCACTAATTATTGTTTCAGCGTGGCGTATGCCATCAAGCCTAGCCCAGTCATATAGGCCAAACCGCCGATAGGCGCAACGGCTCCCCAAAGTACATTTTGTGTGATGCAAATCAGGTATAATGATCCTGGAAAAATGATGGCGCCAGCAAATATGATGTAGCCCGCTGTCTTTAGGTATTTATTGGAAATTTGCATTTGCCAAACGCCAAGAATCAATAAGATAATTCCCCCATACATTTGGTAGCGTGCTGCGGTTTCAAATGTCTCTAAACGGTTAATGTCGCGCAAATAATCTTTCCATGCATGTGCGCCAAAAGCACCTAATGCAACTGAAAGGCCTGCAATGAGTGAACCGGTAAAGAGTGAGAATTTTTTCATGGATAGGAGATAAAAAAAGGCCTTGTTTCCAAGGCCTTTTGATTAAGATGCTAAAGAAACTTTCAGATCGTTCAGCTTCCGCTTAATCGAGTCGTCGATTTGCTGGTCGCCTACTTTCAAGATGAATCCGCCAATTAGGCTTTCATCAATCTTTTCGATCAATTCTACTTCTTTACCTGTGTAATCTTTCACGATTTTGGACACCGTTGCTTTTTGATCTGCTGTTAAGCTAGAAGCCGTTGTCACGGTCGCTTTTTGGATTCCTTTGTAATCTGTGTACATCGAGATGAATTCTTTTGCCACAGCAGGAAGAATTTTCTCGCGGTTCTTGTTCGTGATAATCACGAAGATGCCGTAAGTAACAGGATTGAATTTATCCTTAAATAGCTTCGCTAGGATAGCTAATTTCGTGTAATGCTTGATGATTGGGCTCTTAAGCGCTAATACAAGGTCATGACTTCCTTCGCAAGTCTCTGCGAAATCGATCATGTCTTTCGCTACTGCCTCTACCGCATTTTTTTCAACGGCAAAGTCAAGTAAGGATTTAGCGTAACGGTGAGCTACAATTAATTCTGACATGGTCTATTCGATTAAGATAATTTAACGTCAGCCATCCACTCAGTCACTAATTTTTCCTGAGCTGCTTTGTCTTTTAATTGGCTTTTTAACACTTTCTCTGCTAAGTCTAACGAAAGAGTTGCTGCTTCCTTACGGATAGCTGCTACAGCACTCGCTTTTTCTTGTTCGAAAGCTACGCGTGCTTTTTCGATTTCTTGATTAGAAGCAGTTTGTGCATCTAATTTTGCTTGAGCGATCATCGCATCAGATGCTTCTTTCGCTTGTTTAATCAATGCATCACGTTCTGCACGTGCAGATGCGATTAATTGCTCATTACCAGCTTTCAATTCGGCCATTTCAGCACGCGTTGTTTTTGATAATTTGATCGCTTCGTCGATGGATTGCTCACGCTCAGCTAACGATTGAATGATGGGTTTCCAAGCAAATTTGGCTAAAAGGAAAAATAAGATTCCAAAGACAAGTAATTGCCAGAAGATAAGTCCAAAGTCTGGGGTAATTAACTCCATAATATATCAATATTTACAGTATTTCGTTTTTTAGAAAACGCAATTTGGCGCCTAGTGCATTCCAAATTGCGTTTCAAATGTTTTGAATAAGGATTCCAAGGCTAACCCTTGGGCTTATTCGATTGGTTTCTTATTTCAAAGTTACCAATAGACAAATTACAGCAGCGAATAACGCAACCGCCTCAACGAAGGCAGCAACGATCAACATCGCACCCTGAATTTTTCCAGAAGCTTCTGGTTGACGAGCGATAGCTTCCATTGCAGAACCACCGATACGACCGATACCCATTCCAGCTCCTAAAGCAGCTAAACCAGCACCAATACCTGCAAGACCAAGACCTACAGAAACTTCTAATAAAATCGATAAAATAGACATACGATTTGGGTTTATATAAATTAAAAAAAATACAAATTATTAATGATGATGTTCTTCAACCGCCGCTCCGATGTACGTAGAAACTAACATCGTAAAGATAAACGCTTGAATAAACGCAACAATCAGCTCAATTACGTTCATGAAAAGTGAGAATGGAACTACTGCTAGGCCCAATGCCGCGTTTTCAAAAATGAAAATCAAGGAAACTAAACTCAATAAAATAATGTGACCCGCTGTAATGTTTGCGAACAAACGAACCATTAACGAGAAAGGCTTCATGAAAATACCCACAATTTCTACCGGAGTTAAAATAACTAACATCCATTTTGGTACACCTGGCATCGCGAAGATGTGTGTCCAATACGTCGAACGACCATTGAAGTTCGTCACGAAGAATGCAATAATCGCTAATACTAAAGTTACTGCGATGTTACCGGTTAAGTTGGCACCTCCTGGAACCAAGCCCAACATGTTGTTGAACCAGATAAAGAAGAAAACTGTCAATAAATATGGCATAAAACGACGGTAGTGTTTTTCGCCAATGTTGTTTTTTGCAATCTCATCACGCACGAAAATGATAATTGGCTCGAACATCGATTGGATGCCTTTCGGTGCGCGGTGTGGGTTTTCTTTGTAACGTTTCCCGATTCCAATAAAAATCGTCAACAATAAAACCGCTGATAGCATTAATGAAGCAACGTTCTTCGTGATAGAGAAATCATATACTTTTTCGCCGTTCTCTGCATGGATTTTGCCGTGCTCTAAAACGAATCCATTGTAAGGGATTTCCTCGTGGTGTTCGTTTTTGAAGTTGGAAGATGAAAATACTTGTACCCCTTGAGACGCTGTATAAACGATGCAAGGCAATGGCAATGTCGCGTGGAAATGGCCAATCGTGAAGAAATGCCAATCATGCTCATCCGCGATATGGTGCAAGATTAATTTACCTGGATCAAATTTGGATGATTCTGCTTCGTGTGCTGCAGGAGCTGCCGCGTGTGCCGCTGTATCTGCATGCGCTTGCGTTGTATCGTGAGCAACAGCCTCTTCATTAGCCAGCAGCGAAAAGCTTGAAAAACTGAACAATAATCCGAGGATTATATTTGAAAAATACATTTTCTTGAAAAAAGTCTTAATCGGCATCGTAATTCTAGCTTTTACTATTTTGTTTTCAAATGATTTGCTAATTCGTTGATTAGCGGTGTTTTGGGCAGAAAAAAAAGAAAAAATTCTTCAGGCTTTTCTAAAAACGTCGCAAGTTACGAAGCAAGCCAATTATTTCAAAATTTGCGCTACATAAATAGAGTACAAAAAAGTTGATTACGAATAAGAATATTTCTGGGGTACCGGAATAGGCGAAGAAACCGATGAATGAAAGGCTTAAAATGAAGCGTATAGTTAGATTAATCATCTGAAATTGGATGAATTTTTCTTTTCCATCTTTCAAACCGATTTGTGCAATGCTAAAAGTCAAATAGGACTGAAATGCTAAAAATACAAAAATGAAAGACACATTCGGGTGTAGGAGCTGTGACCAGGGGCTCAAGTGAATGGCATATAGTATTGCCGCGAAGCCTGCATAAAATAGAATGAGCTGTTTCATGTGGCAAATATCAAGAGAATTTTGGAAAATCCTGATTTCCTGATTTACTTTGTGCCCTCATTCAGTCGCTGTGAAGCATTGAATTATAAAGAAGAAGGGAGAGACTAGGCTCATTGATCTTCTGGCAACCCGTCAAAATTTGACCCCGGTGCTAATTCCTACCCCAGGCGATTGCCTGTTTAGGGAAATATAAAGCTTTGATGATGCAAGCAGAATTTAGACAATATCACTATCCCCATACTTTTGTATTAGAAAGCGGCGTGTCGCTTCCTGAAATTGATTTGGCTTACCAAACTTGGGGCCAAATGAATGCGGCAGGCGATAATGTGATTTGGATTTGCCATGCGTTTACGGGGAGTCAGGATGTCGCCGACTGGTGGCAAGGACTAGTGGGGCCTGGTAAGTTGTTTAATCCTGAGAATAATTTTATCGTTTGTGCCAATATTTTGGGTTCGCATTATGGTTCTACGGGGCCTTTGTCTACGAATCCCCAAACTGGAGAACCTTATTTTCATACGTTTCCTGATGTAACAATCCGTGATGTAGTCAATGCTTTTGAATTGCTTCGTCAAGATTTAGGAATTCATAGCATTAAGACCTGCATTGGAGGATCGATGGGTGGCCAACAAGCCGTTGAATGGGGGATTATCAATCCCGATTTAATACAGAATTTGATCTTGGTGGCAACCAATGCTGTGCATTCGCCGTGGGGAGTGGCTTTTAATGAGTCCCAACGAATGGCGATTGAACTCGATAAAACCTGGGGTGAGTCGCATCCAAAAGCGGGTATCGATGGTATGAAAGCAGCTCGTGCCACGGCCTTGATCTCTTATCGGAATTACGAAACCTACCAAATTACCCAGGCTCGCCAGGATCATTCTTTGGAGAAAACCTTACGTGCCGTTTCTTACCAGCGTTATCAAGGCGAAAAATTAGCTCAGCGCTTCAATGCTTATTCTTATTACATCCTTTCCAAAATGATGGATTCCCAGGATGTGGGTCGGAATCGGGGTGGTATTATTCCTGCCTTAAAACAAATTAAGTCCAATACGTTAGTGATTGGAATTAAATCGGATGCCTTATTTCCGATTGTTGAACAAGAATTTTTAGCCAAACATATTCCGGGTGCATCCTTTCAAGTAATTGATTCCTTGTATGGACACGATGGATTCTTAATCGAAAGCGGTTTGATGACGAAGGCGATTCGCCTTTGGCAGAAATTGCAATTGCTCGAAGTGAATCCTATGGCAGAGTTCTTTCGTGAGCTAGAAAGCTTGTAGAGACGCGAAAATTCACTTCGCTTAATTATGTGATGTAGAGACGCGATACCTCGCGTCTTTTCTGGTTTAAGACGCGAGATGTCGTGTCTTTTTATTTGTAGACGCGAAGTATCACGTCTCTACATTCTTTATATTTGATCCATGGATTTCAAAAACAAAATTGTCTGGATCACTGGCGCGTCCTCGGGAATCGGGGAGGCATTAGCCTATGAATTTGCATCTAAAGGTTCACATTTAGTCGTATCAGCACGTAGGGAAGCGGAATTACAGCGGGTGGCGCGTGCCTGTGAAGCGCACGGCGGAAGCGTATTGGTTTTGCCATTTGATATGGTTGACACTGCGGTACATGCTGAACAAGTAGAAGCTGTATTGAAAACCTATGGTCGGATCGATGTATTAGTGTTGAATGCAGGTGTAAGCCAAAGATCTTTTGTGTTGGATACGCAGTTTGATGTATATCGCCGACTGTTTGAAATCAATTTCTTTTCAATTGTGCATTTGGTCCAACAAGTTATCCCTGTTTTTCAAAAGCAACATGCCGGTGTATTTGTGCCCATTGCTTCCGTTGCAGGGCGAATCTCGACACCTCGTCGGGCAGCTTATGGAGCCTCCAAGCATGCGTTAATTGGCTTTTTTGATTCCGTTCGTGCGGAATTACATGATTATGGGATTCAAGTTAGCACGATTTTGCCTGGTTATATTCGGACTGAAATTTCGCTACATGCGATGAATGAGCATGGAGAAAAATATGGCAAAATGGATCCGAATCAAGCCAAGGGACTTGATCCCGCGGTGGCAGCTTCTAAAATTGTCGCTGCTGTCGCCGTTGGCAAAAATGAATTTTTCGTTGGCGGTGCCTTGGAACGCTTTGGCCTAATCGTGAAGCAAATTGCGCCACAAATCATGCCTTGGATGCTTCGCAAAATTAGGAATACTTAGGCGGCTTGTTTTTTGTCTTGAAAGAATAAGATAAATAAGACTAAAACTAATAGCGCAATCCCTGCAGGAACCATCCAAACGGACTTCCAATCGTGGATTCCATTCGCGGTGTACATGTCCAACACGATTCCTGAAAGTTTCGATCCGATTCCCATTCCGATTCCATAGGTCGCCAGGGTTATTAAACCTTGCGCAGAATTTTTGATATGAGGACCTGCTTTTTGGTCGGTATAAATTTGACCCGTCACAAAGAAGAAATCGTAGCAAACGCCGTGTAAAATTATACCAATAAAGAGAATCCATTCGCTCGAAATGCCGTCTCCGTAGCCGAAACAAAGGAAACGAATGATCCAGGCAATTAGGCCTACGATCAACATCTTTTTCACTCCTAGGCGTAAGAATGCGATAGGGATCAGTAACATGAAAACCACTTCCGATACTTGACCCAAGGACATTTTATTCTCCACATTGCTCATGTGAGCGTCTGTCAACGATGGATTGGCCATCGCATAGTAGAATGAAAGTGGAATGCAGATAAGTATTGAGGAAATAAAGAAGATTAAAAACGAACGGTCGTTGAATAATTTAAGGGCATCTAAGCCGATAATCTGCGCAATTGAGGCATTTTTGTCGGCCTTCGGAGGTGTATCCGGTAAAAAGAATGCATAAATTCCTAATACGAAAGAACTATACATCGCTATATGGAAAATAGCCACATTGTCTCCTAATGCATAAAATCCAATAATGTTCGTTACAACAATCCATGCAATGGTTCCGGTTACTCGGATGTTGGCAAATTCCTTTTCGGGATTTTGCATTTGTTTCATCGCAATAGAGTTAGAAAGTGCAAGATTGGGAGCGAAGCAAAGTGTATAGGCTAAGATATACCAAAAGAATATTTCAGGGGCAGTCGTTTGGCTTAACAGATAGAGGATTCCTCCTCCAATGATGTTTAAAACACCCATCACTTTTTGTGCGGCAAAAAAGCGGTCGGCAATTAATCCAACGAAAAAAGGTGCGACTAAAGAAGCGAGGGCAAAGGTTAGGTAAGCATTGCCAACTTGATCTCCTGTGGCATGTAGCGTACTTAATAAATATTTACTCATTTGGCCGTACCAGGCTCCCCATCCAAAGAACATGAGGAACATCATTGTCATGAGTTGAATTTTAGTCGAATTTTTCATTTTATAGGTTTCTTGCGGGTCAAAAATACAAATTTGAAAGAAATATCAAATTTTAAGAAAATATATTTTTGAGCTTATGGGCTTGATTTTGGAATGCTATTTTCCGAAAATTCTCCTATTTTTTCCGAGAATGGGTCAAATTGGTATCCTGTTTTATTGGATTTTGCAAAATTGTTAATTCTGGGCTTGTAAATGGAACTTATTAGGCTTTTTTGCCTAAGGTGTAAGTATTTGATTTTCAGTATTTTTTGTGCGTTTTTTGATGAAAATTTGAAGGGCAGGTAGCCTTCTGCATTTATATTTGGTATGAATTTAGTTGGAGTTTTGTTGATTTCGGGAAGACCTACGGGTACATTTCAAGGTTCCATGACCTTGTTCTTGGTGTTATTTTCATTTATAGCTTTGGCATTAATTGGGGTTGGTGTTATCCTTTACCAAAAACGTAAGGAGTGGATCGCACACTCGAAGATGACCTATGGCAAGATTGTTGAAATATCGAAGCGTTATGCTAGGGATGATCATTCAGGTCGGTTCCCTATTTATTTCCCCATCGTATCTTATTATGTGAACGGAAGTGAATTTCGTCGGGAAGCTGATAAAGGTTTAGCGAAAAATTGTGAAGTGGGGCAGGAGATACCTGTGCGTTATTTGACGGAAAACCCTTATGAAGCATCTTTGAATGAATCCTCTATTCCGGTGTTGAATCCAACGGTGTTTTTTGTGTTGGGGATATTGATGTTGCTTAGTTCGATTGCACTATCGGTGTTGCACAGATAGACATTAGACGTTGGTCGTTAGACATTAGAATGTAGAGACGCGATACTTCGCGTCTTTTTTATTTCTGTTGGATTTGTATAACAAGACGCGAGGTATCGCGTCTCTACATGGGTGTTGTTAGGGGGGTAAAGAAAAAGACGCGAAGTATCGCGTCTCTACAGGGGTATCGTTTGTGGTCAAAGAATTAGACGCGAAGTATCGCGTCTCTACATTCTAACGTCTAATGTCCAAAGTCTACCAACCATCATCCTTTTTAGGCTTGATATTTGCTGGACTTTTTTTCGCTGGAGTAGGAGCTGAAGCTTTGGGGCTTGAATTGGCGCTTCCTTTTAGCGCAACATCCAATTCCACCCGACTGAAAACGCGGGTTACGATTTTCCACTCCCCATTGACCTGTAATAAACTTAATAAGTCGATGTATTTGAAGTCGGCGAATTGCAATTCTGCAGCAGCCAAACCTGAAATGCCTGCGTACGAATAACTGATTAGTTTTGTCGTAGCTTTTACGCCGCCGGCTGGAGTTTTGGAAATAAAGGTTTTGATAGGGAAATCTTGAATCTTACCCGTGCTCGCATTAACGGTACGTAAAATAGCCGATGAATGAAAGGCCTTGCCTAGTTTGGCTGTGTCACCGGTCGTTAATCCTTCGAAATAATTGTTGACCGTTGCTTTTATCGCCTCATCCGGACTTTGTCCAAATGAAAATAGGCTAATTAATACCAAGCAAAAGCTTAATGTGATTGATCTTTTCATGTGCTTTTTATTTAGTTGCCTCCAAGGACAAATTCAGTGGGTAAAGGTTCTCCCTTCATGAACAAGTTTGCCTTTTCAGGATATAAAATGGATTGGACAATATTCACGCGCCCTAAAGCATGGTTTGCCATGTTGCCTAAAATGATAATGGCAGAATTGTCTTTGGGGTTATGCAGGTAATAGTTTTTGAATCCGTGCCACCAACCCGTGTGATAGGTAAGCCATTCTCCATTATCGAGTTGGGCGAGGCGCCAGCCGAAGCCATAGTTTTTAGCTAATACTTTCGGAGTGGTGTGTTGGGGCGTGAACGCTTCTTCTAGAGTCGCAAATTTCACCAACTTCTCTTCATTCAGTGCGACATCCCAATGGTAAAGGTCTTCTACTGTCGAATAAATTCCTTTGTCACCCGTTACGCCATCCAAATGGTTGAATTCGGAAACGACAGGTCCTCCTCGACGAGGGACATAACCTGTTGCAGCGGTTCTGAGCATTTCAGGATGCATGGGATCGTAAATGAAAGATTCCGACATGCCTGCGGGTTCAAAGAGATTCTTTTTGGCATATTCTCTGAAATTCATGCCGCTTAACTTTTCGACGATGTAAGCCAGCAACATATAATTGGTATTGTTGTAGCTAAATTTTGCATTAGGTCGGTAGTCGATATGCGGCTTCAAGCGAATCATCATCTCTACGACCTTTTGATTCGTCAAAGGGATTTTCTTGTCGTAAACCTTGTCCATGTTATAGGCATAGTCGGACAAACCTGAGCGATGCGTCAATAAACTGCGGATGGTTAAACTAGAATCGTAAGGAAAACCTGGGATATGTTTGTAGATCGCATCATCGTAATTCAATAAACCTTTTTCGTGCAATTGCATGATGGCAACGGCGGTGAACTGTTTGGAAACCGAGGCTAATTGAAAGTGGGTATGCGTATTAATATTGCTTTTGGTAAAGTAATTGGCATAGCCAAAACCTTTCTTGTAAATAATTTTACCGTATTGAGCAACGAGCACAGCCCCATTGAATCCGGATTTAGCTTGTAGCTTGGAGAAGAAGGTGTCGAGCTTGATCGATTTTTGTTTGGCAATTTCAGGGTTGAACAAATTAGCCAAGCTGTCATTGCGTTTCTCGATGTTCGTTTTGACATGAAAAAAACTTTTCGTGGGATGCGAAGAGATTAGTAATCCAATGAGTGTGCAAATGGACAGTGCACCAATAATCTTAGGGCCTTTGGGTAATTTCAACATGTATTCGATTAAGCGGTTCATTTCAAAGCAATTTAATGCAATTCGTGTTTTTAATCAAGTGGGCATTCATCTTTATTTAGCTTGTTTGATTACTTTCGGACATTGAATTGGAAATCCCTATGAAATACTTCTTCATTTTGTTGATACGTTTGTACCAAGGCCTCATTTCTCCCTTTTTGCCAAATGCTTGTCGGTACCAGCCTACCTGTTCAGAATATGCCAAACAGGCATTTATCAAATACGGATTTTTGAAGGGATTTCGATTGGCCATAAAACGGATTTCCTCTTGTCATCCCTGGGGAGGAAGTGGCTATGATCCATTACCCTAATTTTGGAATACAGAATAGCACTGTCCAAAATATACAATTAATTGGATTATTCCGTTTTAGGTTAATTTATTGAATGGTAATTCATTGCCGATAAATTATTTGATTTTTTTCAAAAAAAAATTCTATTGAAAAAATACAATCGCTTTTAGGCCATTTTGGGCCACTTTGCAGCGTAAATATATCGAACAGCATATATATAGGTATAAATTAGATTATTTCGGGAACCTGTCCTACACTGTGCTACTTTTCAAGAAATTCTATATTATGTACAATTTACAAAGGCATAATCCTTGATTCATTAATTAAAATCATTTTTTTATTCAATTTATTATTCTTTTTTTTGCCTTGGTTTTGAAATTAGCCATGGACTCTAAACGATTACATCGCTGTTTTTGGCTGAAACAAAATCACAAAGAATCATTAATCATTTTTAACCCTTAATTTTTCACTTATGATTCATTCTTACAAAAGAGTGGGTCGCCTTGTGCGATCAAGTGTAAGTAACCTAGGCTTCAAACAAGCTTTTAGTGTTGCTGTTGCACTGTTAATTTCCTTGGGTGCTTTTGCTCAAGATGTGGTAACGGGAAAAGTAACTGATGCCGCTGATGGCTCAGGTATCCCAGGTGTTTCTGTAGCTGTAAAAGGTACTACTCGTGGTGCTCAAACAGATGCAAACGGTACTTATAAAGTTAATGCTGGGTCGAACGCGACATTGGTATTCTCTTTTGTAGGTTATTCAACGAAAGAAGTTGCAGTAGGTTCTAAATCTGTTGTTAACGTTTCTTTATCTGCTGACAACAAATCTTTGGAAGAAGTTGTGGTTGTTGGTTACGGTACACAAAAGCGTAAAGAAATTTCAGGAACGGTAACTAGCTTAGGTTCTCGTGATTTCAACGCAGGTGTTGTAACGAACCCATTAGCTGCTGCTCAAGGTAAAGTTGCAGGTTTGGTTATCACGCAGGCTTCTGGTGATCCAAACGCTACTCCAACTGTACGTTTACGTGGTACGGGTTCATTGAACGCAGGTTCTGAACCATTATACGTAATTGACGGTGTGATTGGTGCTCCTATCCAAA